>Ga0172381_10008321_pt1 | contig 10159 bp, 9 predicted proteins | sample Leawel6488metaG_FD_119754 | JGI IMG/M metagenome (GOLD analysis project Ga0172381, IMG submission 119754) | Leachate microbial communities from a municipal landfill in Southern Ontario, Canada - Leachate well 64-88 metaG | ecosystem: Engineered > Solid waste > Landfill > Unclassified | place... | reverse complement strand
TTTAGAATTCGTTCGTAAAAAATATAATTTAGCAATTGGTGACCGAACCGCTGAAGAAATTAAAATTAATATTGGCTCCGCTCTGTATATGGAAGACAAGTTGTATATGGAGATTCGTGGACGTGATATTGTCACTGGCTTGCCACGGAGTATTACTGTTTCAAGTGATGATGTTACTGAAGCGATTCAGAACGAGTTGGAGGCGATTGTCGCGGCGGCAAAAAAAGTTTTAAATATGACCCCACCTGAATTGGCAGCTGATATTATGGATAAGGGGATTGTTTTAACGGGGGGCAGCTCTTTGTTGCGTAATATGGATCAGTTGATTTCTCGGACGACTGGTGTGCCAGCCTATGTGGCTGACGATGCGCTTTTATGTGTTGTTAAGGGAACTGGAATTGCCTTAGATAATTTAGACTCCTATAAACGGAGTATTTTGGCGACTAAATAAGTCGCCTTTTTATTTTGGAGTTTTATGTTGATTGGCTTAGACGCCTCGCGCGCTAATAGACAAAAGAAGACTGGGACGGAGTGGTATTCTTTTTATTTGATTAAGGAATTGGCTCGTCTTGATCGCCATAATCACTATCGTCTTTATCTTGATAAAGCGCCATCTAAAGAGTTACAAGAAGCAGTTGGCGCTGCTCCTAATTTTGATTTTCGGGTTTTGCCTTGGCCGCTCACCTCTTTCTGGACCCTTGGTCGTCTATCTTTGGAAATGCTTTTTCATTCTCCTGATGTCTTATTTGTTCCTGCTCACGGCTTGCCCTTGATTCATCCTCGCCGGACGATTAATACTATTCATGATGTCGCTTTTGCTCGCGAAGAAGAGGTTTATCGTGAAGAGGGCCCTAAAGCTAAAACCCCAGCACGCCGGCGTTTACTTAAGTCTTTAATTAAATTAATTACCGGAGGGCGTTACCGAGGGACAACTTTAGAATATCTTAATTGGTCAACAGCTTTTTCCTTGCGGCACTCCTCAACAATTATTACAGTTTCCGATTTTACCAAGCAAGAAATTTTAGATTGTTTTCCTTTTGCTGATCCAGGAAAAATTGAAGTTGTTCATAACGGCTTTGCTTCCGAGTTGTATCAGCCTAGCGCTTCTTCAGAGTCTGAAGTAGAGCACTGTCTTAATCGTTACGGAATTACTAACCCCTATTTTTTATACGTTGGGCGCTTGGAAAAAAAGAAAAATACCGCTGCCTTAATTGAAGCTTTAGCTCTTTTACGGGAAGAGTATCCAGAGATTAAAGAGAAGCTTGTTTTAATCGGCAATGCTAGTTATGGTTACGATGAAATTAAGTATGCGATTGAAGAGTTTGATTTAGAGCTTGAGGTTATTATGCCCGGCTGGGTTGAAGAAGATGAGCTGCCGCTTATTTTTCAGCAAGCGACCGCTTTTATCTTTCCAACTAAGCATGAAGGTTTTGGTATTCCTGTTTTGCAGGCTTTAGCCTCAGGCACGCCGACAGCCGTTTCTGACCTTCCAGTTTTAAGAGAGGTGGCCGGTGAGGCGGTCCGTTATTTTAACCACTTTGATTATAGCGATATTGCCGAAGCAATGGCTGAGATAGTTCTAAATAAGGAATTGCGAGCCGATTTACGCGAACGCGGTTTTCGTCAAGCCAAAAAGTTCAGCTGGTATCGTTGCGCTACTGAAACCTTAGCGCTTATCGAAAATCGGAAATAGTGTGATATGATAAGTTTATGCAAATTAGCAAAATAACCGCTTTATTTTTAATAATTAGTTTTCTTTTTCCTCTTAAGACCTCAGCTCGCTTATTGCCTGATGATCATTTTTATTTGCATCAATGGTATTTGTCTAAAATTAAGGCCGATGAAGCTTGGGAGATTGTCTCTGGTGCCCCTGATATCACCGTTGCCGTTATTGATGCGGGGATTGATATTTCTCACCCTGATTTAAAAGGTAATATTTGGACCAATGCAGACGAGATTCCTAATAATGAGATAGATGATGATGGTAATGGTTTTATTGATGATGTTCAGGGTTGGGATTTTGTTGATGACTCTTTTGATCCTTCCCCTAAATTTGAAACTGGCTGGACTGAAGCTGGCGTTTCTCATGGCACAATGATTGCTGGAATTATCGGGGCTAGTGGCAATAATAATCAAGGAATTGCTGGTCTTGCTTGGCGCACCAATATTATGCCCCTGAGAGTTTTAAACGATCGCGGCGAAGGGCGAGTGAGTGCAGTCGTTCGGGCAATTGATTATGCTATTAGAAATGGCGCTGATATTATTAATTTAAGTTTTGTCACTTATAATTACAACGATTCTTTAGCGGGGGCAATAAAGCGCGCCTATGAGGCGGGAATTATTGTGGTTGCTGCCGCTGGCAATGATCAGGCTGCTGGCGACGGTCGTAATACCGCCAAGAATCCAATTTATCCCGCTTGTATGGATGGTAGTCGTTGGGAAAATATGGTTGTTGGGGTAGCGGCCACTGACGCTCTCGATCAGAAAACTCCTTTTTCCGGTTATGGTGAAGATTGTATTGATATTACTGCGCCGGGAATTAGTTTTTTTAGCACGATTACGCCCGGAAGTAATCCTGAGGCAATTAATCCTTATTATGATGGTTACTGGTCGGGAACTAGTATGGCAACCGCGGTCGTCTCTGGGGTAATGGCTTTGACGGCTCAAGCTAATCCTAATTTAAGTCGTGCTGATGTGGTTGGTATCGTCCTAGGTTCAGCTGATTCAGTGGCTCTTTTAAATCCCGATTACCCCGGTCAACTTGGTTTTGGACGTGTGAATGCGGCCGCCGCGGTTGCCTCCGCACGACAATTGATGTTTGATCATGTTAATCTTTTATTACTAACCCCTTATAGTGGTAGCGAAGAAATTTTAGTCGCTAGCCTAGATGGTGCCACTAGCAGTCCTTTTAGTCTTTCACCTGCTCAGGGCCTAACCGCCACCACTGGCGATCTTCAAGGAGATGGTAAAATAAAAATTGTTACGGCTAATGGGCCGGGAGCTGAGCCTTGGGTACGAATTTATGACCAGAAAGGTAAGCTCTTAAAAGAGTTCTTAGCTTACAATCGTGATTTTAAAGGTGGCGTTCGTCTTGCTATCGGTGATTACAATCAAGATGGTCGCGCCGAAATAATCACTGTTCCAGGACCAGGAGGTGGGCCGCATGTTCGCATCTTTGACGGCGCTGGTCAGGTTAAGCAGCAGTTTTTTGCTGATGATGTTTTAGATCGCGGCGGTTTAAGTGTTGCCTTGGGTGATGTTGATGGTGATGGCAATTTAGAGCTTATTATTGGCCTAGGGGAAGGGCGCAAACCAATAGTTAAAATTTTTAATCAACAGGCTAAATTAGAAGCAGCTTTTTATGTTTATCCCTCCGATTATCGAGGCGGCTTAAATGTTGCTAGTGCTTCTTTATATGGTCGAACAAATGGTCAGCGCGACAGTATTATCGTTGCTCCAGCTGGTAGTTATAATCCTCAGGTTAGAATTTTTGATAATTATGGTCGCTTGCAGCAGCAATTTTTAGCTTACAATTCTAATTGGCGAGGTGGGGTTAGTTTAGCGGCTGGCGATGTTTCAAATGACGGTGTTTCTGAAATTATCACCGGGGCTCAGGCAGGTGGTACGGCCCACGCCCGTGTTTTTGAGCGTGACGGCAGTTTAATGGCTTCTTTTTATGCTTATCCCGAAAGTTTCACAGGTGGGGTTAATGTTAATTTAATTCGCTTTAATAATTAGAACTATATGGCTAAACAAGTTATCTTCGACAAAAAAAATGTTTTAGTGGCGGGCGGGGCTGGTTTTATTGGTTCTCATCTTTGCGACGAACTGGTTAAAACCTGCAAAGTGATTTGTGTCGATAATTTTATTACCGGGCAGCAAAAAAACATTGATCATTTATTAGCGAATCCTGATTTTATTTTTATTAATCATGATTTAACTCAATCTTTAAATTTAGCGGAGATTAAAATATTAGAACGTTTTAAGATTAAATTCCAAGGCATTCAAGAAATTTATAACTTAGCTTGTCCGCTGTCGCCAAAGAATTTTTTAGAAAATCGTTTGGAAATTTTAAAAGCCAATTCATTGGTAGTTTATAATTTGTTAGAGTTGGCTGTTTTAAATCAAGCGAAATTTATTCAATTTTCATCCTCCGTTGTTTATGGTGGGCGCGATCTTAATAATATTGGGCGCAAAATAAAAGAAGAAGATTTAGGTATTGTTAATCAGTTGTCACCGCGAGCGGCTTATGATGAGGGCAAGCGCTTTGCGGAAACAATGGTTAACGCTTATCGCGAGACCCATAATTTAGATACGAAAATTATTCGTTTCTTTAGAGTTTATGGTCCGCGGATGACTTTGGATGATGACCAGCTTATTCCCGATTTGGTTTATTCGGCTATTCAAAATAAACCCTTAGTAATTTTTGGTGATAAGAATTTCTCCTCTTCTTTTTGCTATGTTGATGACGCAGTTGATGGGGTTATTAAAATGGCAGCTTCTAGTTTAACTGGACCAATAAATATTGGTTCTGATGTTGATGTTAATGTCACCGAACTAGCACAAATGATTATTAAAGAAACTGAATCCGAATCTCCAATTGTTTATTCTGAAAGTAGATTATTTTTAACCGAGTTAGCCTTACCAGACATTTATCAGGCACGCAATAATTTAGCTTGGATGCCGGTGGTAACTTTGGAAAATGGTATTAAAAAAACCATCATCTCCTTACAATCAGCTAGCCGGACTCAAGGATTTGAAGGTTAATTTAATCAACTAAATTTAAAATTTGTTCACCGTATGGCGGTGGTAGTGGGGGCGTCTTAAGAGGCGCTCCTTCTTTTATAAAATAATTTAGGGCGGTAATTAGACTAGCTAAATTATCGGGCTCAAAAAGTAGTCCACCCCAGCGTTCTATTAATTCTGGAATCCCGCCTAAGGCAGCGGCAATCACCGGTGTTTTTGTTTGTTGAGCTTCGTAAATAACTGTTGGTGAGTTTTCGTAGCAACGAGAGGGGACAACCAAAGCCAGGCTTTGGGCTAGTTCTTCGCTGACAGCTGGGCTGCTTAATCGTCCTAAAAATTTAACATTACTTTCAAAACTTTTTTCAGAGTGTTCACCGATAACGGCAAAAGTATAAGCAGGAAATTTAGTGGCCGCTTTTAAAAATAAGTCTAAACCCTTGTGATGACCGGCTTGGCCGATAAATAAAAATTGTTTCTGTCGGGGGAGAGTTAAATCTTTACTTAGTGACAGAGGATTAGGAATCGCTACGCAGGTCTGATTTTTGAAAAATCCTCGCTCTTGGTAGAGATTTAGCAGCCAAGCTGAAGGGGCAATGATGCGGGTATCTTTGGGTCCGCTTTTTAATAAGCATTTTCCCAGGAGTTGATAAATTTTGGCTGGCAAGCTATCAATAATTTTTTCTTGACCAAAATAAAGTAAACCAGAAGGGTGCAGCCATTGAATATCGTGGAGAGTTAAGATTAATTTACTTCTCTGGTGTTTTATTAGTTTGGGGACAAAGCCGCCTAAGCCCATCAGGTTGTGAGCAATAACCAAATCTGGTTTTTCTTGTTCAAAAATTTTACGCAGACGCTTAGCTTGGGAACAATTAAATAAATTAGTTAGCTGCCAGAAGAAGCGGTAAGCAAAGCTCATCTCGCTCAAGTGGTAATAGTTTGAAGGCAAGTAAAAGACATTTTCTAATTCTTCATCTTTTCGTTGGGCGTTTTTAGGATAAGTGCAAACAATTTTGACGCTATGTCCAGCAGCTCTAAATTCTTGAGCACTTAGTTCAACAATCCGTTCGGCGCCACCACGCTGATAGGGGGTAAATAAATTATTGAGCAATAAGATTTTCATGAAAACATTTCTTTTAAAAGCTGAGCGCTAGTCTTTAGTGAGTATTTTAAAACGGCATAATCACGAGCTGAACGTCCGTAAGCTTTTCGTCTGGGTTCATCACCAACTAAAGCAGCAATCTGAGTGGCTAAATCGTCAACGTCTCTGGGTTTTACTAAAAGACCGTCAACTTCGGGGCGAAAAACAGTTCTAACCCCTGGCAAATCAGAAGCAATTACAGGGACACCACAAGCCATTGCTTCAGTTAAGACGAGACCAAAAGCCTCATGACGATTAACCGAGGGGAGAATAAATAAATCACTATTTTGGTAAGTACGGATTAATTCTTCCTCGCTGAGTCGTCCCACAAATTTTACCCGGCGTTTGAGATTTAATTCTTCTGCCTGTTTTTCATAGCCTAAGCGCAAGTCACCGTCGCCAATAATTGTCAGTTGCCAATTTTTAAAACGCAGCTTGGCAAGCGCCGGTAGTAAAAAGTTAAGACCCTTAAAATAATGAGCACTATCTAAGCCGCCGACAAATAGTAAATTAACGCGGCCGCGTTTAATAAAGTTATGGTTAACAAAATCAACAATTTCCTTACCTTTTGCTGTTAAGCGGTCATTTTCTGTTGGCAGTTTGGGGCGATAACGGTCTGTGTCCAAACCAAAAGGAAGGGATAAAAATTTATCTGGCCAGCGTTTAAGGAGAGAAGCGGCTTGACCGTGAGCTAGATAGTCAAGGCTAGCGGCGGAAATTTTTTCGGCGCGAGCAAATAATTTCTTTCTTACTAAGCGACTAGGAAGAGCTAATAATTTAAAGCGAAAACCCAAATCATTAGTATCCATATGGTAATGGATGAATAATTTTTTTTGTGGCTGAAATAGTAAAAATAAATAAATAATTAAATCAGTTCCAAAAAAAGGGTAATGCAAAAAGATTGCTTCATATTTTTTAAGACGCCAAAGGAGAGAGAAGGGTAGGCCACCGTGGCCCGCTCTAAGCAAAGGTTTTAGATAAACCAAATCAGGTTCGGTGTTTTTAGGGCCGCTTAAAGGATTTAGTGTAAAGGTTGTTAGGTCGTGGTTGGCGGCGAGTAGTTTTCCAAAACGGGCAGCACTCTGGCCGATGCCTCCAGGATAGGGCGGGTAAGCGCAAACCACTTGGGCAATTTTCATAAGAATTATTTAGAGTCAGAATCTGTTTCTGGAGACAGGTTTTTATTGGGTTTAGCTTGGCGCAAAGCTTCTTGGCGAATTAGAACAGTTAAATCTTGTTCTAACCTGGCTAAGTGTAGGCGCATTTTAAAGACTAGATAAAAAAGAATTAAAGAAGCAACATAAAACAAAAGATTGATACCGCTAGCGCTTAAACCTAAGGTGGCGGTTAGTTTGTCTAATGGTTTTAGAAAAATAATTGCCAAAGCGGAAATACTCCAAAAAATTAACCAGAGAGAAAATTCGTTACCATTAATTTGCTTTTTTCGCTTTTGTTTAAAAAGTCGTCCAGCGAAAAAAATAATGATGATTAAAGCGACTAGTTGTTGCCAAGTAAAAAACATATGATTTTAATTAGATAATTTCTGAAGTAAAAGATCTTTGATAATTCTCAAGCCACCGCTAAATTTTTGTCCAAAGTGATGATAGGTGACATGGATTGGCACTTCTTTTAAGACGCAACCTGTCTTCACGGTTTTGAAAAGGATTTCACTACAATGGGCCATGCCGCGATTATAGATAGTAATCTGTTGCCAAACTTCTTTTTTAAGAGCTCGAAAACCGCTTTGCGGGTCAGTTGTCCTTATTCCTAGCCAGCGATTTAATTGTCGGGCTAAGGGCATAATTAAATAACGCTTTAAGGGGGGAAAATTAGCCTGTCCTAAAAAGCGTGAGCCAAAAACTGCTTCAGCTTCGCCAGCTATCAGTGGGGCTAGGACCACTGGGATCTCCTCAGCCCTAAATTGATCATCAGCGTCAAAATGGAGAATAATATCAGCGCCACTCTTTAGCGCGTACTCATTTCCAGTTTGTAAGGCCGCGCCCTGACCGCGGTTAATAGGATGGCGAATAACTGTGACTGGATATTTTTCAGCCACTAGACTGGTTTCATCAGAAGAGCAGTCATCAACAACAATCAACTCGTCCACCAAAGGGAAGACTTTTGCTAAAACCGGACCGATATTTTTGGCCTCATTATAGGCGGGGATAACGCAGGCAATTTTCATATTTCATTTTCCGGCGCGATTAAGCCGTTGGCTGCTTTAATAATTAAATCAGTACTTAAAGGGGCACTCCATTGGGTTTTGCCATTTTTAGATTCTTCAACAGCAAAAACGGCAGTTTTCCCCCGAATACCTGAGTGGCCACAGTGGTAGCAGCCGCGACTGTGAAAAAATTTTGTTGGTCGGTATTTTTTTTCTGACGGCCAGTAACGGTCTAGCAAACCTTGATAGTGGTAACTAGGGCGAGCGATTAAACAATTAGGGCAGTTTCTATCTTTAATTTCTTGATAGATTATTAGCAAGGGCAAATCAGAGGTCGCAATTTTTTTTAACCAAGTTGCTGTTTGTGCAGGCTGTTCACTGTTGTAGGCAACTAAAACCAAGCGCCCCTCAGAAGCAGTCGTAAGGGAGGCGCGTAATAACTCCTCGTCAGCATCGTCAACTACAATCCAATCATGATCTTGCTTCTTTAATTTTTCTAAAGATTGGACGCGTTTATTTTTCTCACGAACAACACTGACTTTGTCTATCTTAGCTTCTGGATATTTTTCTAAAATAACGCCAGCACTTTCAGGGTCGATTAATTCACGAGTCAAAGCGTGAAGAGTGGTGGTTTTCCCCTGATGGTTATTGCCGATAATTACTATTAGGCCGCGTGGGCGGGTAAGAAATTTTTTAATCTGATTGCGAGTGTTCCTATCTAAGCCTAAACGGCTAAAGCGGGTTGGCCCGACTGGGTCGTTAATAAATTGTAAGATAATTTTTTCGCCACCAGCCTCAGGGACTATAGATAAGCGCATCGGTCCTAAATCATCCTTTAGATAAGCATTGCTGACTAAATGGTCAGGGGCTAAGGATAATAAACGCCGGTAAGAGTCACTTAAATCACTAGCAAAATTAGAATCAATTACCAGGCGATATTGTTGACTAGCGTTTTCGCCACGCAAAACTTGGCGGCCGTTTTCCGGCGCAATTGCTAAAACGCTTAGCTCATGCTGGCGAGCATAGCGACTAATCTTTTTTAAGTTTTTATTAGTCATGGGTTTATTATATCATTATTTATCTTATTGTTAAAATGTGCTAAACTTAAAGAGTAAATTATATTTATCGTAACTTTAGCTAGTATTATGTCATACTCGCAATTTTATGGTCGACTGCAAAATTGGCGTTTGCAGGCGGCCGGAACGCTTAAGGATTTATTTGGCTTAATCTCTAATCGCTTGTATTTATTGGCGATTTTAATTATTCAGGGAGCTTCTTGGTGGCTCGCTTCTTATATTTTTCGGGTTATCGCTGGTAATGTTCTAATTTTACACTATAATGTTGATTTTGGAATCGATTTAATTGGTACCCCAAATTTGATTTTTTATTTTCCTCTCTTAGGGGCCCTGCTTCTTTTGCTTAGTTTAGTTGCTTTAATAATTTTAGGTAGTGGTCGTAATTTTAAAATCCAAAGCCATTTCCTTTTGAGCGGCACTCTTCTTAGTAATCTAGGAATACTCTCGGCGCTCGTTTTAATTTATTTAATAAACTTCCGCTAATAAATTTATGGAGTATTTTTACGTGATTAAAATCTTGTTGCTGGCAATGGCCGCTTTTTTATTTGCCGGCTTCATGACGCCACTACTGACTAATTTTTTATATAAACACAAACTTGGAAAAAAGATTCGTAATTCCGGGGAAACGCCAATTTTTAGCAAGCTTCATGCCGCTAAAGAGGGAACCCCAACAATGGGCGGGGTCTTAATCTGGGGAACAGTTTTGGTTTTTATTATCGGGCTTTATGTTGCCGCTCAGATTTTTGATTATGAAATCATTCGTAATTTAAATTTTTTAACCCGCTCAGAAACACTTCTTCCTCTAGGGGCCCTTGTTGCCTCCGCGCTAATTGGTTTAGTTGATGACTGGCTAGATGTTCGCGGCAGAGGAGTTTTAGGGGGCGGCGGTTTAAAGATGCGGCATCGCTTATTAATTTATGCGGCAATTGCTTTAGTTGGAGCGCTTTGGTTCTATTTTAAATTAGATTGGACTGTTTTCCATATTCCATTTATTGGCAATTTGGAAATATCTTGGTGGTATATCCCGGTTTTTGT
>Ga0172381_10008319_pt1 | contig 10160 bp, 8 predicted proteins | sample Leawel6488metaG_FD_119754 | JGI IMG/M metagenome (GOLD analysis project Ga0172381, IMG submission 119754) | Leachate microbial communities from a municipal landfill in Southern Ontario, Canada - Leachate well 64-88 metaG | ecosystem: Engineered > Solid waste > Landfill > Unclassified | place... | reverse complement strand
TCATCTTTTTCATTGGCCATCATAATGCCGTCAAGTGTGAAAAATATACCAAGTTCATATGAATCATACACTTCAAGTTGTTGAAAAGGTGTTTTCTCTGAATAAATGTGTTCTTTGATGCGTATTTGAAAATTAATATTTGGCGTCCATGGTTCTGTAAACCACATATTCATCCCTCATTTCATACTTGGAATATTCATGCCGTAAAATATTTCTGCCATCTCTTTGTTAATATCTTGTTTGAGTTGTGTTTTTTCATTTTCTGTTAAGTCGTTTGCTGATATGTTAAACATATAATTGTCTAAGACAAACTCATTAAGCATCATCTTTGTGTGAAATATATTAGAGTGATCTAAATTTATATCCATGGTAGTATATTTTTTTAAAACATCCTCAGAAATATAGTCTTGAATTGAACTGATTTTGTGGTCTAGATAGTGTTTAATGCCTTCAAGATCTCTTGTAAAACCTCTTACACGATAGTCCATAATAATAACATCCGAATCAAAACTATTGATGAGGTAGTTAAGTGCTTTAATGGGTGTAACTTTGCCGCAAGTGGATACATCGATATCCACTCTAAATGTTGAAATTTGCTGATCAGGGTGACTTTCTGGGTATGTATGAACGGTCACATGACTTTTATCTAGGTGGCCAACAACACTTTCCTTTTTAGGAATTAAACCCGAATTACAAGATGGGTCAAGCACCTCATCATCAACCATCCCTTCAGAAATTAAAATGGTGACGCTTGCTCCAAGTGGATCATAATCTTGTTTTGCAATGTTTAATACATTAGCATCAATCATATGAGTGACATCTGTTAAGATTCTTGTTAAGCGCTCAGAATTATATTGTTCATCGATATATTCGATGTAAGCTTTACGTTCTTCATCTGTTTTTGTATAACAAATGTCATAGATATTAAAACTGAGTGTCTTAGTTAAGTTATTAAATCCATAAAGTTTTAATTTTTCCATGTTATCTCCATATCTAAATAAATTTATCAATAAATTGACAAACCTATTGTATCATATAGTTTCTTTTTAATAAAAAAGAAGAGGAGAAATCCTCTTCTCTAAAACTCACAGTTTTTTGGTGTTCGAGGGAAAGGAATAACATCTCTGATATTTTCAACACCCGATAAATACATAACAAGTCTTTCAAAACCCATACCATATCCCGAATGTACACACCCACCAAAGCGTCTTAAATCTAAGTACCAATCAAAATCTTTTTCTTCAATATGAAGTTCACTCATCCGCTTCGTTAAGAAATCAATTCTTTCTTCTCTTTGAGAACCTCCAATAAGTTCACCACTACCAGGGACTAAAAGATCCATCGCTGCAACTGTTTTTTGGTCTTCATTTAGGCGCATATAGAATGCTTTGATGTCTTTTGGCCAGTCAATGACAAATACTGGACTCTTAAAGTGCTTTTCAGTTAAGTATTTCTCATGTTCTGTGTTGATATCTTGCCCTTGTTTTGGTGTATTTTCGAATTTAACACCGCTCTTAAGTAAAATATCGATGGCATCTTTGTGTGTAACTTTTGCAAAAGGTTTATCTAAGACGTTTTGAAGTCTTTCGATGAGTCCAGGTTCAACGAATTTATCAAAGAATGCCATTTCTTCAGGTAATTTATCAAAGACATACTTGATAATATATTTAACCATATCTTCAGCAACATTCATGTTATCTTCAAGATCCGCGAATGCCATTTCTGGTTCAATCATCCAAAACTCTGAAGCATGACGCTGCGTATTTGAGTTTTCAGCTCTAAATGTGGGTCCAAAGGTGTAAACATCTCTAAATGCTAATGCATAAGCTTCCGCCTCAAGTTGTCCTGTGACGGTTAAATTCGTCCGTTTCCCAAAAAAATCTTTCTTGTAATCAATATCTTTTTCTTCAGTTCTTGGGATGTTGTTTAAATCTAAAGTGGTCACATTAAACATATGACCAGCTCCCTCACCATCGTTTGCTGTAATGATTGGTGTGTGGACGTATGTAAAGTTACGACTTTGGAAAAATTCATGAATCGCAAATGCTGCAACACTTCTTAAACGAAAAACAGCGTGAAAGAGGTTAGTTCTTGGTCTTAAATGCGCAACTTCTCTTAAGAATTCACGAGAATGTCTTTTGGGTTGAATTGGATAATCCTCTGGTGCATCCCCTAATAATTCGATGTGAGTTGCTTTTATTTCAAAGGGTTGTTTAGCATTTGGGGTTAATATTAATTCACCTTTAACTAAGATAGAACTTCCTACCCTTATTTTTTGAACCTCTTTAAACTGATCAATGCTTTTTTCTTCATAGACGACTTGAAGACTTTCAAAAAACGTTCCATCGTGAAAATTGATGAAGCCAAATTCTTTCTGTGCTCGATGATTTCTCACCCATCCTTTTAAGATAAGCTCCTTACTAACGTGTGTTTGTTGATCTCTATAAATCTTTTTTACTGTTGTTTCCATCATAACCTCCTGATTAAAAAATAAAACGCCCTTAAAATGCTAAGGACGTAAATATACGCGGTACCACCTTAGTTCTAGAATGTCTTCTAGCACTCGAAAACACATAACGTGTGTTAGCCGGATAGTTCTACTTTCCTTATCGGATTTCTTCTACCACTCAGAGTGTTGATCATCATACAGATTTTATCTAGGCTCTCACCAATCCCTAGTTCGCTTTAAAATCTTGTTTTATGATGACGGTCTCATCAACGATTTGTCATTATTATACTTTTAAGAAGCCTTTTTGTCAATCAAGTTCTTCAACTGGTTCACTTTCTTCGTCAACTTCAATTTGATCAAACTTAGCTTCAGAGATATTTTTAAATTTTGTATTGATTTTTTGACTCGTTATTTGCACTTGATCAGCGGTTTTTGCAACTGTATCAATGGAGCGTTTCAATTTATCCCAGCGCTCAATATAGCGTTTAAATTCATCACCAAGTTTATTCAATTCATCGATGATAACTTTCGCTTGTTCATCGCGTTTCAAATTATTAACCACCACTTGAATCATAGATAGTTGGGAAATTAAAGTCGTTGGTGAAACAATCCAAACTGAAAACTTAGATGCATAGTCTATTAAGTCTTGATGATAGGCTGCAATCTCAGCAAATATCGCTTCAGCAGGAACAAACATAAAGGCTTGATCACTCGTTTCTCCTGTGATGATATATTTGTTTTTAATATCGTTAATGTGTTTTTTAACATCATTTTTGAATTCTTTTTCTGCATTTTTACGGTCACCGTCCCCAAGTGTTAGATCAACCATGCGTTTATAATTATCTAGGGGAAACTTAGAATCAATCGCTACCATACCTAAGGGATCTGGTGCATATACAACAGCATCAGCTAAAGCTTTATTAGAAAGCATCTTTTGACGTTCATAAAGCATTTTATTGTTGCCAAAAACAGCAGTAAGCAATTGATAAAGTTGAACTTCGCCAAATGCTCCACGCGCCTTTTTATCAGTTAGTAAATCATTTAGTGACACGACTTCTGTGGATAATAATTCGATTTTTTTCTGTGCTTCATCAATTTTAGCTAAACGCTCTATCACATTCGTAAATGTTTCACTTGTCTTTTCAAATCCTTGACCAAGTCTAGCTTCAACTTTTTCATTTATCTCTTTTAAATGTCTATCGATATGAAGCATCATATGATCTTTGAATGTATTTAAGTCATTTTGATTGATTTTACTTGATTCATTAAAAAGTTTTGACATTTCGTACTTAAGTTCACCATATTCTTTTTGAAAATAGATTTTAAGCTCGTTTTGAAGCTCTTTTTGTTCATCGACAATTTCAATATGCTTGTTATTTTTAAAAGCGCGAATTATTAAAATAATGAGCATAATGGCGATAACACTTAATAATCCAATTTGAATATATTCCATGATATAACCTCCAATTAAACAATATCTTCCAAATAGTAAATATGAATGATTTCATCGATAATTTCAACATAAAATGTTAAATATGAGTCCTTTGAAAGTATCATATCATTAACTGTGGTCACAAACCTGTCATCGTTTAACGCTCTCGCATAATTTCGTTGATTTTCAGGTTCTATTAAGACACTTTGATAAGCTCTACTCACTAAGTCTGTACAGTAAAACTTGTATTCTAAATCAAGTGCAAACGTGAAGTTATATAAGTTGAAATCAACTTTATCATTTGCATATGCAACTGCACCATCAATTTGATCTTGCGTCACATCTTTAACACGCAACCCAATAAATTTTGGACGATAATAATTACCATAATATTTATAGTCTGGGCTGAATTCGCTTCTGAAATTGGGATTTAACCAATAATTAGAACTTGTCACGTTAACGGTTGCACTAAAGTTGTGGGGTTCATTACCTGGGTGAAATATGAAATCTAAAATAGTTTCATCGGCTTGTGGAAAGCCTACTGCTTCAATAAACCTGTTATTGCCGTTATGAATGGCTGCGTGACCCCCAAAATTATAACTAATCCATGGATGAATGATGGGTGTTTGAGGAAATGGAGATTGTTGAGATAAGAAGATATCTCCTTTTTGTCCAAGAAGTTTTCTTGTATCATCTGTGAAAACACTGCGTGTATCATTTAACTCATAAGATGTTTCACGTGAAACCTTATGATAAACTCGAGTCTGATAAACACCAGAATAATATTCGATTGTCTCTTCATTTTCGTAAACACTCCGAGCTTTAAAATCATTAATGATTTTATTAACCTTAATATTTTCATATGTTGCAATACCCATACTATACGCAAATACAGAAACTGCTAGTATTAAAAAGACGATTAAAAATCGATTAAATTTTTGTTTAAAACTCTTTTTTTTACGTTTCTTTACACCCATAAATTCACCTACTTATGTGCCTATAATTATATCATGAAAAGTATTGATGCTTCATTAGAACAAATAAAAAGCTCTTCCTATAAATAGAAAGAGCATGTTTTTTACTTTTTAACTGGTTTAATCACAAGTGCTCGGTTTTCCCCTTCGCCTTCTGATTCAGTTGTTACATCACGCCATTCACTCAGTTTTGTATGAATGATACGACGATCATAAGCGTTCATTGGATCCAACTTAACTGCAATTCTTGTTTGAGCCACTTCTTTGGCTGTTTTAGTTGCAAGTATTTCTAATTGTTTCCGATGATTTTCATGATAATTTCCAACATCAAGAGAAATGATTAAATGACCATCAACAAATGTATTTAAATAGTTTCTTAGCATATATTGTAAGCTAATCAACGTGCGTCCTTCTCTACCAATTAAAAGTGCATTTTCTTCACTTTCAATGTGATAATGAATTTCTTCACCTTCTGAAAGCGTACGAACTTCCATACGTGTTTCAATTTCTAGTGTCTTTAAGATGCCTTCTAAATAAATTTTCCCCTCTAAAGCAAGATTGACGTTTGGCGTCGCTTCATAGGTTGCTGATGTTCCAAATCCAAGTAATCCTTTTTTCTCACGTATCACGGTGAGTTTAATCTTATCAAGTTGTAATCTTAATTGTTCAACTGCTACTTTTTCAGCTTCTTGTAAATTTTTTGCTTCAAATTCAACGCGTTTTAACATATGATCACCCCAACAATTGTTTTTCTTGTAATTTTTGATGTTTCTTTTCTGCCATCTTACGGTTCACTAAGGTTTGTCCTAATGAGTAAATGTTACCGAATATCCAGTAAAGTGCAAGCGCATTACTTTGATAAGATGCAAAAACCATCATGACAACCATGAAATACATCATATATTTCATTGTTTTTTCAGTTTGACTTGCTTGTGGGTTATTGTGTGTCGTTGTTTTCTTTTGATAGGATGGCTTCTTTTGCGCGATAAGTTGTAGTAAGAACATCGTTATACCAACGATACCTGCTAAAACCATACCGATGATACCATCTTGTGTATTGGCAAGGTTGATACCTAAAAATCCTGTATGTCCAACTGATTCAGTAAACATACCACCTTCAATCGTGATTCTTCTAACGACACCATACATCGCAATGAAGATTGGCATTTGCAAGAATGGGAATAGACATCCTAAAGCACTAATACCGTGCTTTTTATAAACTTGCATCATTTCCATTTGCATTTGTTGTTGAGATTGAGGATCTTTACGAGTCGAATATTTCATTTGAACTCGTTGCATGTCTGGTTGAGCAAGATTCATCTTTAATGACATATCGTTACTCTTCGCATAAATAGGCCATGCAAGGGTACGTACTACAATGGTAGTGAATAAAATACCTAGTGCAAATGAATTACCCATGAGTCCACCAAAGAAAGCCATAATATAAGAAATTGGGATTACGAAAATCCAGTCAAATATGTTAGCATCTTCAGTAGTTACAGGTCTTTCCCCACCCGCAACATAAATACTTAATTCTTCAGATACACCACCATATGTCACAGACACAGGATAGCTAATCTTATCTTTAAATCCGTCGGCATCTAATGGTTCATACCCATAATCATCAAATAAAGCGATGAAATCATCTTCACTTAACGTGTTATGTAGGGCTTGAATGCCGCCATCTTTTTCGATTGCATAAACTTCCATACCAATTGGATCAAATATCTTACCAAGATGGTGTGTTACATTTTCAGCACTATAACGAATCGATAGCATGACGATGGTATTATCTTCAACAGGAACTTCTGGTTTAATATAAATCTTAAATGAATGTTGTTCCCCTTCAGCAATAAAATAATAAGTGCGTACACCATTATTTTCTTCAAAAAGTGTTGGAAGATCTCCATCATAGGTAACAAGTGTTGCAATACCAGCTTCATTTATTGTCCAGTATGATAAACCTTTGTCTCCTTTAAATACGATTTGATTTTGTTCATCAAAGTCAAACACGACCTTTTCGCCGTTTTCTCCATAAGGATTATTTACGACAATTGAAGCGATGTTATCGTCTGATGAATTACATGCAGCAAGGCTTAATGTCAAGACTAACATCATGACAATAAATATAATGCGTTTATTCATCTGTGTTCTCCAATAGTTTTGATTTTTTAATTAGATCGGTTAAATTCTTTTTCATATCACTATACGATAAGTCCTTAGATTTAGGTTTAATGACAATCACAAAGCATACATCCGACTTCAATTTGTTACTTAGTTCAGTAACAATCATCCGAATCCGACGTTTGGAGAGATTTCGGTTTACTGCATTCCCATATTTTTTTCCAATGGATACTGCAAAACGAAAATGACTCATCAAAGGATCAGAAGATTGATAGATCGCATAATAACTGTTTGATTTATAAATTTTTTTCTTAAAGATCGCATCGATTTCGCTATTCTTCTTTATGCGATATTCTTTTTTCATAGTTTTAAAAAATAAGGACTACTCAAAATAACAAAAAGTTATTATTTTAACGAGTAGTCCTAGTGTTTTAAAATAATTTAGATTAAACAGTTAACTCAGCGCGGCCTTTCAATCTGCGACGAGCAAGTACGCGACGACCACCAACGGTTGCCATGCGAGCTCTAAATCCATGAGTCTTTTGGCGCTTTAACTTACTTGGTTGATATGTTCTTTTCACAAATAAAACCACCTTTCTTGCGAAACCATGCTTTTTAATTATATATAAAGATAAATCTTTTGTCAACTCAAAATATTGTCTAAATTTTCAGTAATCTTAAATGAATGTTAAAAGAAACCATTTTCATCAAATTTTCATTTGGATAAGCAGCTTCTTAATGTGGATAACTTAGTCACATTTTTGTGGAATTGTGGAAAACTGGAAAATCTTAACAAATGGCATCACTAAGAGGTAAAAAAGATGATTTTTACCACAATGTTTCCACATTTCCACATAACACCATAAAAAGTTTTCCACGAATAATGTTGATAACTTTTTGATTATTTTACGTTTCTATATGTTATCATGAAGTCACGAATAGAGGGGTATCAACATATGAATAATTACGACCAATTATGGCAACGAATTCTTGGTGATTTGGAATCAACTTTCAATGAAGAAACTTACCAAGATGTTTTTGAGCCAATTAAATCAACGCACAAATTCCTAAATGGCCATATCTATGTTTTAGTTCAAAGTGAATTTATTAAGAATCGAATTAATCGATTTTACTTAACAAAAATCAATGAACTAGCAACTAAATACCATGGTGAACCTATCCGTTTTAAATTTGTAACTGAGCAAGAATTACTTCCTGAAGAAACATTAGTAAGCCCAGAAAGAAATCTAAATCTAAAGTATCGTCCTGGTAACTTAAATGCAACCTATACATTTGACAACTTTGTCGTTGGTAAAAGTAACATGTTTGCCTTTAGAATGGCAATGAAAGTAGCTGATCAACCAGGTGCTGTTGCAAATCCATTATATATCTTTGGAGACGTAGGATTAGGCAAAACACATTTAATGCAATCGATTGGAAATTACATTTTAGATCAAGACGTTAGTAAAAAGATTTTATATGTCAAAGCTGATGGTTTTATTGAAGATTTTGCTAATCTATTAAAACGTGAAAAAATGGACGATTTCAATCATAAATATCGTGAAATAGATGTTTTATTAGTAGATGATATTCAAATTATGGGTGGAGCAACCAGAACCCAAATGGAATTCTTTAAACTATTTGATTATCTCTATCAGCAAAACAAGCAAATTGTCATTACTAGCGATAAACCTGCTTCTGCATTAAAAAATATTATGACACGTTTAACTTCAAGATTTGAAGTTGGATTAACTGTTGATATTCAAGTTCCTGATTTAGAACATCGTATTGAAATTTTAAAACGAAAATTAGCAACAGAATCTTCAGACATTCACGATATTCCAAATAGTGTTTTAGAGTTTATTGCTTCCTCATTTGTTACAAACATTAGAGAGCTCGAAGGAGCTTTAAAAAGAGTTTTATTTTATTGTTTAACCAATAACCTTGATTTAACTGTAGAATCTACTTCTGAAGCCCTAGAACCACTTCTTAGAACTAAAAGGAAGAGTGATTCATTGAATGAAAATAACTACGATAAAATACAAAGTGTTGTTAGTGATTTTTATGGAATTTCACTAGAAGATTTAATTGGTAAAAAAAGACATTCTAAATATGTTATTCCACGTCATATATCGATGTATATCATAAAAACAAAATATAATATTCCTTATAAGACAATTGGTGGTCTATTTGGTGATAGAGATCATTCTACTGTTCTTGCAGCATGTGAAAAAATTGATAATGATATAAAACAAGATCCATCATTAAAGTTAGCTATCGATACAATTCTCAAAAAAATTGATTTTTCTAGTAAAAATTAAGTGTTTATAAATTGTTGGAAATATGGTATAATAATTACGGTATAAAGCCATTCTAGGTTTTTCCCACAAACCCACATTTGTAACAATAATTTAAAGACTAATCTATAAGAAAATAAAGGAGCCGTCGTTATGATTTTCACTATCGATCGAGACGTTTTACTTAATCATCTTTTAATCATTCAAAAAGGATTACCAAATAAAACACCACTTCCAATTTTATATGCCATTAAATTTGAAGTTTATGAAGATCATCTTTTATTAACATCTTCAAATACAGATGTTGCAATTCAAGTTTTAATTGATGAACCTTCTTTAGCAATTAAAAAAACTGGCAAAGTTGCTATACCAGGACGTTATTTAATTGAGATTATGCGTAAAATTTCATCACAACGTGTTGAATTTGCATTAATTGAAGATAAATTAATTGTGATTAAAGCTGATCGCTCCGAGTTCAAATTGAGATTGATGGATGTTGAAGATTATCCAGATATTGACTTCTTAGACTTAGATGATCCAATTGTTTTAGATAGTCAACTTATTAAAACGATTATTAAAGAAACAAATTATTCAACAGCAACTAATGAAAAAAGACCAATTTTAACCGGTGTTAATTTCAAATATTTAGATAATCACTTATATTGTGTCGCAACAGACTCATACCGGTTGTCTCAAAAAAATGTAAAACTAAGAACGCATAGTAAACAATTTGACATCGTTATCCCGAACAAAAGTTTAGATGAACTATCTAAGATTTTAGACACTTATAATGAAGATGTTGAACTTTTTATCAATCCAAATAAAGTTCTTTTCAAAATGAATAAGATTTTATTCCAAACAAGATTATTAGAAGGTACATATCC
>Ga0172381_10008318_pt1 | contig 10161 bp, 10 predicted proteins | sample Leawel6488metaG_FD_119754 | JGI IMG/M metagenome (GOLD analysis project Ga0172381, IMG submission 119754) | Leachate microbial communities from a municipal landfill in Southern Ontario, Canada - Leachate well 64-88 metaG | ecosystem: Engineered > Solid waste > Landfill > Unclassified | place... | reverse complement strand
TACTCCGAGATCGAACATGTGAAGGTCCTTCAGCAGCTTTCGTTAGGTCAGGTAGCGATAGATAGTTCATATTAAGGGGGAGAACGATGGTAAAGGTTAGGATACGGGGTAATGTTTTGCAGTATCTGTCGGTTGGTGGTAGGTGGGTGACGGTAGTAGATTTATGGGACATGAGCATAATCGAGGAGAATTATTGGAGAAGTATAGCGGCTAAGTAGAGTAATAATCTTTTTTGAAATTTTTTTGTTTTTTGCTTTACTTTTTGATGATATGGTTTATAATATAGTTATCAAGTCCATTACGGTGGACTCAATAAAATCAGGAGGGGCGACATGAAAACGGCAGCAGATGTAGACAAAAAGGAACTGAGGGAGATGATCGGACTGTTGAACCAGTTGGCGGGCGTTCTGCCGGCGAAGATCAAGGTAGTGGGGGTTACCCATGCCGAACTGTACAAGCTTTTTGTCGATACCATTAGGCTATTGCCGCAGGAGATCGACGAGAGGGCAGCCGGTTTCCGGTTCGGGGCCAACGGCGAGCTTGACAAGGGCCAGCCAGTTGAGAATGCTTTCACTGATGAGGAGAAGGCCAAGTGGGATAAGGTCATCAATTTCTACAATCCCATCGTAGAGCCGGATGGGGAGGAAGATGGTGAAGACAGTGGAGAAGAGAAACCTGAGAAGCCCAAGAAGGAGAGGAAGGCCAAGGGCGAGAAGAAGGAGAAAATCATAGGACCGCCTAAGAATATTGGCGTAGGTGCGCTTGTGAGGAGTCTCTTGGTTGATGATGAGTGGAAGAGTAAGCCAAATGCAGAGATTGCGGCCGAAGTTGTGCGGCAATTGGGCAGTAATACCACCGCGCAGAATATAGGATGGTATAAGAATAAGGCGAAGAAAAGTGCTTAGGGAATATAATGGATAGAGGTATAAACTATCTTGACTTGTTCTCCGGCGTGGGCGGGTTCGCGGAGGGCTTGCGCCACGCCGGATTCCGGTTCAAGTGGCACGGGTTCAGTGAGATAGAGGAGTCGTCGAGGGCCGTCTACAGGCGGCATTTTCTCGGTTCTAATGATCTGGGGGACATCAAGGGTGTGGAGGTGACGGTTGTCGAAGAAGATAAAACATCGGGGAAGCGTGGGAAGTCATTACCAGGACAAGGTGTACGGCAAAGACGGGGTCTCGACGTTGTTGACCGTAATGATGGGACACAGCGTGCTAGTGGACACATCGGAGAACGCACTGCCTCTGCGGATCGAGAATCATCGACTTTACGGCCTCGGTCTGGAACCGTCAGCGTCTCCGCCGGCGGAGGGTCGTGGACCGTCACCGGGGGAATCGACCTGGTCACTTTCGGATTTCCATGCCAGGACCTCTCGATTGCTGGCAAGCGACGGGGCCTCGCGGGCGAGAGAAGCGGACTGTTTTTCGAGGCTGTGCGTATCGTCCGGGCTGCCCTCCCCGAGGTTTTTGTCTTTGAGAACGTTCAGGGGCTTCTTTCCGGAACTTTCGGCCGGGATTTTGACGCGGTGCTGCGAGAGATCGCCGACATTGGGCTTTATGAGTGCGAGTGGCAGCTTGTTGATACTGGATGGTTTCTGCCCCAGCACAGAGAGCGGGTATATTTTGTCGGACATCTTGGAACCGGAACCGGATCCAAAGTATTTCCTATCGGATGGCCAGCGGAGACGGCTGGTGGAGACGGCGGTGTTCGCAGCGCGACTATTTGCGCCGGATACGGAACCCAGAAAGGCGGGACCTATATAGTGTACGATGAGTACAACAAGAGGGTGGCGGCGGACCCCGACCGCGCGCTCACTTTGACGACCGACGGCGGACCCAACAGGATAGTTAAGTCCGTGGTGAGCCCCCAGTCGATGTTCGACGTGTACGACGTCGTCGGAGACTGCGGCGCGCTCACGTGCATGTCGGCCGGGAATAAACTCGTTTCCAATGTCAACCGACTCAATCCGGAGCCGGGTTCGCAGGGGTACAACGTTTACGGGGCGGACGGGGACTCCGCCTGTGTGCAGCCGCAGAACAAGGAGCTTTACCTTGGCGGCGGGGAGATACGGAGGCTCACGCCGAGGGAGTGCGAGCGGCTGCAGGGCTTCCAGTGGCGAATGCCGGACGGGTTGTGGTCGGAGGATTGGACGGACTGGGGCATCGGTGTCGACGGCGGAAAAGTCGAGATGTCGGACGTCAAGCGGTACCACATGATGGGCAACGCCGTGAGCGTGCCGGTGGTCCGCGCCGTGGTGGAAAGGCTGCTGGGCTGATCATGGATACCGTGGACCGCGCCACGCGCAGCCGCACCATGTCGCGCATACGCAGCCGCAGCGGCCTTGAACGGCGACTGCCGCCGTGTCTGCGTATTTTGGGCGTCTCGCACGGTTCAAGGGGCATGGGCGTGTACGGCAGTCCTGATTTTATGGACGTCGGGGGACATCTTGCGCTGTTCCTCGATGGATGTTTTTGGCATGGTTGCCCCGAGCATTACCGTGAGCCCAAGAGCAACGTCGACTTCTGGCGCAGAAAGATCGCCCGGAACAGGGAGCGCGACGCCGAGGTTACGGCCGCGTTGACGTCGCAGGGATGGACTGTGCTGCGTATATGGGAGCACGACCTTCGCGCGGCCGCGCGTCATTTGAAAAGATACCGCAAGATAAACGGCGGAATGATAATAATGGAGGGCATATATGAATAGGACGGTGATATTGACGGCGCTCAGGGCGGTAATGCCCGGCGTGGAGATGAAGGACAGTCTTTTTGAGGGTATGAATAGTTTTATATTCGACGGAAAGTGGCTTAAGACGTACAATGACAATATATCGGTGTCGCTGCCGTTTGAGTCTGATGTGAAGGCCGCCGTGAAGGCCACGGAGTTCTACAACGCGGCGTCCAAGATGTCCGGCATGGAGATCTCGTTGGTGGTCGACGGCGGACGATTGGTGGCCACCGACATGAAGACGACGCTATCGATGAACATCATGGACGACGACAAGGTGGTGAAGTGTATCGAGAGCATGCAGTTGGAGGACATCGAGTGGCATGATGTCCCCGAGGGTTTTATCCGGGGTGCGGGGCTGTGCTCGTTCAGCATATCAAACGACCCGGCGTTCGGCGTGCTCAACTTTCTTCGGGTGGAGGACGACAAGCTCGTGTCGTCTGATAATTTCCGGGCCAGCGTTTTCGGGCTTCCGGTTAGTATGGAGTCATTCTCGATAAGCCGGCAGGCAGTGAAGGAACTGGTGAAGATACCTGAGATCAAGCAATACGGCGTGGGCATGGCCTGGGTTCATTTCAGGAATGCTAACGGGGCGACCTTTAGTCTTCGCAGGGTAGTGGATACGTACCCGACCAAGCAGATAGTAGAATTGTTCGATGGAGAGAAGAGCAAGGAGTATAAATTTCCGGACGGTCTTGCTGAGTCGGTTGAGCGGGTGTCGGTATTCAGCAGCCGGGACAGCGATAGCGATCTTGAGTTTATCACCATGCAGAGGAATGGCAAGGCGCTGGTAGTGAGTGGCGAGCGCGTGCACGGCAGCATAGAGGATAAGCTACCGCTGATAGGGAAGGACACCTTCCCCGACATTAGGATTAGCATATCCCCCAAGTTCTTGCGGGCGATTCTCGGTGTATCCAATACGTTCTGTATTCTTAATGGGTCCTTGATATTATTTCGGGGTGACGGCTTCTCACACGTAATCTCTCTGATGAAGACAGAGTAGGGTAGTAGATGGCTCTTGGATTTTTCAGGGCGGAGGAGTTTATCTCTATTGCGCAGCCGGGACGCAGGTCATCCGGTCAGCCACTGGGATGCGCCAGTTGCGGACTGGACAAAAAGTGTAAGTCCCCTCAGATGGGTGTTACCGGTGACGGTCGGACCGGGTGTCTTATCATAGCCGAGGCGCAGGGCGGTACTGAGGATGAGCAGGGTAAGCAGCTTGTAGGCCAGGCCGGGCAGTTGCTCAGGGGCAAGATGGCGTCCCTAGGTATGGACCTGGCTCTTGATTTCTGGAAAATAAATTCAGTACAGTGCCGGCCCACTCAGCCCGGTAAGAAACCCGGTGATGTGGTTAACAGGACACCTACTGACTTTGAGATAGCTTGCTGCAGGCCGAGACTGATGGAGACTATAGAGAGACTGAACCCTCGGATGATACTCCTTATGGGTGGGACGGCTTTGGACGCCTTCTACCTGGGCCGCGATGTGAAGGATGATGAGAAGATTGGTATAAATTCCTGGCGTGCACATTGTATACCTGACAAGCCGACCGGTTCTTGGGTAATACCCCTTTTTCATCCGTCGTTTCTGTTACAGAATAAAGATCCGAACCTTGAGAGCGTGTTCGACCGGGACCTTAAATGGTCTATGTCTATGGTCCGTATGAAGACCAAGCCACCGACGTTCTTTGATCCGCTTGAAAAGGTAGTCCTGCTGAAGTCCGTATCCGAGGTGGAGGATGCCTTGCAGCATGTCCTCGACATCGAGCCTGAATTCTTCATGCACGACTATGAAACGAGTGGGTTGAAGCCGTACTTTCCAGGACATAAGATCCACTGCGCATCCTTTTGTTATAACCCGGATACCGCCTATGTATTTCCATTACAGTATGGGAGGCCGGGGCCGGGCACACCGGTGTCGGGGTACTGGAAGGATTTGTCGCATTATCAGCGGATAACAGGGTTGTGGCGGAGGGTGCTTGAGAACGAGAGGATAGGGAAGGCCAGTCATAATGCCAAGATAGAGGATAAGTGGAGCCGGAACATTCTTGGGGTCTATACCCGCAATTGGGTGTGGTGCTCAATGATAAACCAGCATATTCTGCGGTCGTCCAGTGGCACCGGGCTAAAGCTCCAGGCGTTTCTGCGGTACGGAATAGAAAACTACGACGGAGATGTCAGCAAGTACCTTAAGGCCGAAAACTCGAACGCCTTCAACAGGGCGCACGAGGTTCATCTGGATACGTTGCTGAGATACTGCGGGGCGGATAGTCTGGTAGCGTACAGGCTGATGATGGACCAGATGCGTGAGTTTGCCATGCCACGCAACCGGTCAATGAACCAGTGTCGGGAGCTTTTTCATGAGGGCTGGCAGTTGTTCTCCGACATGGAGGACGAGGGGATTCCTGTAGACGGGCAATATTATCGAGATGTAGACCAGAAGCTGGAGAAGGATATAGCGGCCATCCAAAAGAAGCTGGACGACAGCGAAGAGGCCGAGACGTTCAGGTCTCGCACCGGCAGGAAGATGGACTGGAACAGTTCCAAGGATCTGGGACAGCTTTTTTATGAGTTCCTTAAGTGTGAGGTGAAGAAGCGTACGGGTAAGACCAACGCGCCGTCCACCGATAAGGAGGCAATCGAGAAGCTTGGCTACCCCATCGTGAAGGATCTCGTAGAGCTTCGGCAGCTTACCAAGGTGAAGTCTACGTATCTCGGGCAGTTCAAGCGGGAGATTCATAATAATAGGATGCACCCGGTGTTCAACCTTCATCTGGTAGACACTGGACGTTCTTCGTGTGACTCGCCTAATTTTCAGAACATTCCTGTGAGAGAAGAAACAGCCAAGAAGTATTGCCGTTCTGGGATAGTACCAGGCGATCCAGATTATGAATTATGGGGCGTTGATTATGGACAGCAGGAAGTTCGAGTCATGGCCTGTCTTACTAAGGATCCGGTTCTCATACGGTACATCGAGGATCCGGACACGGACATGCACCGGGACGCCGCCATGGATATGTTTCTGATGTCCGCTCAGCAGATAGCCGATTACAAGAAGAGGTATGGTTATAATCTTCGGCACATAGGCAAGAACGGCTTTGTCTTCCCCGCGCTGTACGGGTCTTACTGGAAGAAGATATCGCCTGCCGTGTGGGAGGATATTAGCGGTTGGAAGGAGGTCTTGGCCTGGTTGGCTTCTAAAGGCATAGGGTCTTACGAACAGTTTGAGCACCATATGCAGGGGGTTGAATATAAGTTTTGGAATAGGTTAAATATCACGAAGAACTGGCGGGACAATATTATTCAGGAGCAGTATCGGAGGGATGGCTACACTGATAGCTTCTTTGGGTTCAGGCGTGATGGTTACATGAGGAAAAATCAGGTGTCCAATGCTCCTGATCAGGGTCCGGCGTTTCATTGTTTACTGTTGGCGTTGATTGAGATAAATAAGATACGAAAGAGGGAGAATTGGAAGACTAAGATAGTGGGGCAAATACACGATGAAGGACTGTTCCGGGTGCACAAGTCTGAGAAGGAATACGTCGAGCAAGTGATACGTCATGTTATGACGGAGAAGATAAGGGAGCGATGCCCGTGGCTTATTGTACCGCTTGATGTTGAAGTTAAGCGTTATGAGGGTTCATGGTATATGCAGGCTGAAGATTGATATTAATGACTAAGTCTGAAACAGATAGAATTTATTACGTATATGCGTATATTAATCCGGTGAGTCAGCTTCCTTTCTATATAGGTAAAGGTAAGGGTAAGCGCAAGTTATTTCATCTTAGGGAGGCACTTAATGGGCGGGATAAAGGTTCTTGTATACTTGAGGTAAAGAAATTATTGGAATCTGAAATATTACCGGAAATTTTTGTTCTTAAAGATGGATTAACTGAATGGGAAGCGTTTGATTTTGAAAAGCAATTAATAGCAGATTGGGGTAGAAAAGAATTGGGGACCGGCCCTTTATGTAATCTTACAGATGGTGGTGATGGTTTACGAGGGCTTTCTTACGAATTTCAGAGGGAGTCTATACGAAATCTTTGGAAAGACCCTGATTTCAAGAAAAGGGTTGTTTGTGCGCTTAAGCAGGCATGGAAGGATGAGGAGAAGCGACGATTGTTTAGTGAGAAGATGAAGATAATTTGTGGCACGGAAGAAAGTAGAAAGAAAAATAGTGAATCTAAGAAGGGTCGTATCGGAGCGATGACTAATCATACTCAGACTAAAGAGACGCGGGCGTTAATGAGTAAGTCTAGAAAAGAATTTCTTTTATGTAATCCGGCTGCTTTAGAGGAGATACGGTTAAGATTAAAGATTTTGAATGAGAAAGAACGTAGGCCTCATACAGAAGAAGAAAAGGCCCATCAAAAGGTAAAAATGGAGGAGTGGTGGGCTTCATCGGAAGTTAAGGAAAGGCGCAGGAAAAGTATTGTAAGTAATCCGAATTATGGTATGAGGAATAAATACCACAAGGAAGATTCAATACGAATTATGTCTATTAAAGGAAAGGAGAAATGGGAGGATCCTAATTACAGGGTTGAAATGAGTATAAAAATGAAAGCTGGTTGGACTAAGGAAAAGCGTGAAGCAAAGAGCCTTGCTATGAAGGTTATGTACAGGGATCGGAAGAATCAAGTATAAGGAAGAATCAAGTATAAGGAAGAAAGGGAGTGCGTACGTGGTATAATAATGGAGGTAATGTGCGAGAGAATACGCGAGGCGCATCCCTGGATAACCGTACCGTTGGAAGTCGAATTTAAGGTTAGTGACAAAGACTGGTATTCAATAAAAGAATTGGAGGAGTATTGATAAGAAGATATATTCCAGTAGATACAGAGTTAAACGATAACCAATGCACAGAAGAAAAGGTTTTTCCTATTGTAGAGGATGTAGAATCATTATTGAAGTCGGAAATTGCTAAGCTCCAGTTATCTGACAGGGTAAGCGTATTGAATCAGATACGGGATATGCTACACAGAGTGAGTCCGTTCCAGAATGAGCCCGTGGACTGTGTTAGGTGGGTGCCGTTCAATAGCATTGTCGCTAATGATTATAACCCTAATACCGTGGCTCCGCCAGAGATGAAGCTTTTAGAGGTAAGCATCTCTGAGGATGGCTATACGCAACCCATAGTTGTGTGGGAGGACGCGGGAAAGTACGTGGTTGTCGATGGATTTCATAGGAATAGGGTTGGAAAGGAGTCATTGATTGTTAGGGGGAGGATAAAGGGGTATCTGCCGGTCACTATTGTGAATCCCGATAGGATAGACCGGGGGGATAGGATAGCATCGACTATTCGACATAATAGAGCAAGGGGTAAGCATCAGGTCCAGGCCATGTCTGATATAGTTGTTGAGTTGAAGAATAGGAACTGGTCTAATGAGCGCATCGCGAAGAATCTTGGTATGGATGAGGACGAGATATTGCGGCTTTGCCAGATAACTGGGCTGGCCGGGCTCTTCGCCGATCAGGATTTCTCCAAGTCGTGGGATTTGGAGGACGCCGAGCCTGATTTCGAGCCGATTTCCGATGATTTTGAATTGGAGGCGTCAGAAGTATTCAGGACAGTCAACACGAGCGACCCTGGAAGGGTTTTCCACGTGTACACTGATTGGGAGTGTTACAAGGCGGGGCTTTACGCTACGACTAAATCGGGGATGTCGCGGCAGGAGTGTGAGCAGGCGTACTGTGATTTTTTGTCTGATAGCGAATTGTTTGGTGATGCTTTGTCCCATGTAATAGTAGAATGGGTTAATTCATGCGAACAGTACCTCACTAACACCGCTATGAATAGAATCGCGTGGTTGGGGCAGGCCGCCATGTGTTACGCGACGGGGGTACCCGCGACATTCAGGGGTGGTTTTAATTTGATGTCGAGTGAGGATCAAATCAGGGCGAATGAAGTGGCTTTGGTTTATTTGAATAAATGGCTATTGGCTAATGGAAGAGATGTCGTGTCCATGGAAGAGGCGCTTTCAGACAATCAGTCTGATCTATATTAGTAGGTAAATCAATGGGGATATCGGTTAAGAAGTATCATGATATGGATGTTCTTGATGCCGCGAGAAATAGGATCAGGATGACATTTGACGGATTCGAGAGGGTTTACTGCGCCTTTTCCGGGGGGAAGGACAGCACGGTATTAACGCACCTTGTTATGGATGAGGCCATAAGGCGTAACAGAAAGGTAGGGCTGTTGTTTATTGATTTTGAGGCGCAGTACGCTGATTCTATAGCTCATGTGAAGGTAATGTTCAATCTTTACCGAAGGAATATAGATCCTCACTGGGTATGTGTTCCTATGCTTCTGCGGAATGCTGTGACTAACTATGAGCCTCGGTGGATATGTTGGGACCCGGATAAAAAGAATGTATGGATAAGGCAAAAACCGACTCCGTTGGAAGCCCCTATTAGATCGGAGGAGGACTATCCTTTTTGTCTGCCTAATATGGAGTTTGAGGAGTTTATTCTTCTTTTCGGAGAGTGGTATAGCCAAGGAAAACCGACAGCGGGGTTTATAGGCATTAGGGCTGATGAAAGTCTTCATAGGTATTGCGCTATTGCTACATGGGATAAGATAGGGTTGATGTTCAGGGATCAGCGATGGACTACGAAGAAGACCGAGCACGCCTACAATGTGTATCCGATATACGACTGGCGCAGCGAGGATATTTGGCGGTTTCATGCCAAGTTTCCTGATAAACCCCATAATGGGATCTATGACAAGATGCAAATGGCCGGGGTTAAGTTGGGGCAGCAGCGGCTTTGCCAGCCTTTCGGTGATGACCAGAGAAGGGGTCTTTGGTTGTACCATATTTTGGAGCCGGATACATGGTTCAAGTTGATTGCCAGGGTGAATGGCGCTAACTCGGGCGCTATGTATGTACAGGAAAACGGTAATATGACAGGATACAATTCTATAACCAAGCCGGAGCATCATACATGGAAGAGTTTCTGCAATTTATTGCTCAAAACCATGCCGAAGAAGACGCGTGATCATTACGTGTTTAGATTCAAGAAGTTTATGTATGGTTGGAAGCAGCGCGGGTATAAAGTCATTCCAGAAGAAGCCCCGATTGAGTTGGAGAATAAATGCTGGGCGCCATCTTGGCGTAGAATGTGTAAAGTGTTGCTTCGCAATGATTATTGGTGCAAGGGTTTGGGTCAGGCGCAACCAAAGAGCGAGGCGTATGCCAAGTATTTGGAGATGAAAAAAGCCAATAAATTGATCAGTTCTAAGGAAGTTAGTCTACGCGGTAAAAATCAGAATATTGGGTTGGGGTTGAATATAAATAGGAGGAGTATTGATAATGGCTGAGAAACAACCGCTGCACATAAAGCATAGGCCGGATACATGGGAGAAGTTGGTGGGGAACGGCACGACGATAGCGGCGCTGAAGTCCGCGCTTGAAAGAGAGGATGCGAGGCCGAAGGC
>Ga0172381_10008317_pt1 | contig 10161 bp, 9 predicted proteins | sample Leawel6488metaG_FD_119754 | JGI IMG/M metagenome (GOLD analysis project Ga0172381, IMG submission 119754) | Leachate microbial communities from a municipal landfill in Southern Ontario, Canada - Leachate well 64-88 metaG | ecosystem: Engineered > Solid waste > Landfill > Unclassified | place... | reverse complement strand
GTTCATGTATTTTGGCTGCGAGTCAGCGGTTGCCTACAACAACAACACGTTGCGGCTCTATCCGCATAAGTCGGCCACATTCTACGGTCCCGTGACCGTCGGTGGCAATCTGACACTCAGCGCTCACAACATCGTGACCGACGCAACCACGGGAATGAAAATTGGGACAGCCGGTGGCGCGTCGGGGCAGAAGCTTGGATTTTTCAACGCGACCCCAATCGTACAGCCCGTGCTAGCGACCGGGACTAGTAAATCCGCGGATGACATTATTACTGTGCTGCAAAACCTTGGGCTCGTTCGGCAGTCATAGGCAATAAAATCATAAGCTTACTCACTAACACAGTAGTCTGTTAAGAGAAAACAATGCTGGGATTTGGCCCTATTGCTGGGACTCCGATAGCTACAACGGGATTAGCCTACACAGGCACCGGTGTTAGCCTGCTGTCGGCATTCACAACGGTAGGGACAGGGGCATTTACGCCCCCAATCTATGCAGCAAGTGGGGCTTCGAGTAGTGCAAGGCTAACATCTGCTGGCAGCGCAACATTCCACCCTTATCGTACTACAAAAAACGGTGATAGAACCGTTATTACTTTTCCCCAGAACGATACGTGGACGGTACCTCCACTCGTTGAAGCTGTGCAAGTGCTAGTTGTTGGGGGTGGTGGTGGTGGTGGGCATTGTGCAGGTGGGGGCGGCGGAGCCGGTGGCCTAGTGTACCATGCTGCCTACGCTGTTACACCAGGTGAGACTATCACAGTTACAGTTGGTGCAGGGGGTGCAGGTGGTGTTTGGAATGCCGACACTTCTTTTACAACTGATAAAGCTTATACGGGGCCTGCACCTGCTAATGGTGCTAACAGTGTTTTTGGGCTGATTACAGCCTTAGGTGGTGGGGCTGGGGGTATTCCACTGCCTAACAATTATTCTACTTCTTTCGGTTTGGAAGTGTATTTTGATGGTAAGGATGGCGGATCAGGGGGTGGGGCTAAAAATACTTGGGACGGTGGCCACCACACGCAAGAAAACTCAGGTGGCGGATTAGGTTATGGCAATGATGGTGGTGGTGCAAATACCCCAGCTGTATTTACGCTAGGTGGTGGTGGTGGTGGTGGGGCAGGTGAGGCAGCTAGAGACCCGATTTGGGGTAGGCTTTGGATTACAAATGGTGGACGGGGTAAGTCCTTTTCTATTACTGGTGCCTCTGTCTACTATGCAGGTGGTGGTGGGGCGGGGTCAGAGCGATTTGACGGACAAGTAGGCAGGGCTGCCGGTCTTGGTGGATTAGGTGGTGGTGGTAATGGGTCTATGGATGGGCCTGGTGCAAATGGTACAGTAAACACAGGTGGTGGTGGGGGTGGTGGTGGATGGTTAAAGTCGAAATACTCTAACACATACTCTAGATACCCTGGTGGTGCAGGTGGCTCTGGAATTGTTATCCTCTCCTATTTGTTTACGTTGCGAGGGGCTGCTGCATCAACAATTAGCCGTTGTACTTGTGCTGCTACAGGCAGCTTTACTCAAGGTACTTCTGCACCAACAGAATTACTCACCTATGATTTTGCACGAATCCTTCCAACAGCTTTACCTATTTATGAAGAGCCTCTTTTTGGTAGGTGTCCTTATGCTGGTGTAGCTGCTTGCACTATAAGCCGAATTGTCTGCAATGCATCAGGTACGTTTTTTGATTCAGGGGTACATGTTGGCGGATCAGCTTGTGTTATTGCTCGATTGTATTGTGAGGCAGCAGGAACTTTTACTTGGGTAGCAACAGGGGCAGCAGCATGTGCTATTGCAGGGTTGATTTGTGATGCTACTGGGCAGATGATTCCTACTTACGAGGGTACTGGTGAGTGCACAATCAATCCGATACAGTGTGCAGGCTACGGACAATTAATCCCTGAAGGGGCTTTCATTGGTGTCGGTTCTTGTATGGTAGCTAAGGCAGTTTCTGACGATAGCTCTGGGACGTTTTTGGCTTCTAACGTGCGGTGCCGTCGTGGTTTTGGGCATCGTGTAGGCAGCCGAGACTTTGAGGTAGGAGCATAGCATGGGATTTGAAATTACAAAAGATCAGACTTCTGTGAACCTGCCTTTCCTGTTGGTAAGCGCTACTGACCATATCTCAGGTGTCACGGGGGCAACTGTAACAGTTACGATCAGCAAGAACTGTGCCGTGTTTGATACACCTGAGGGTACTGTTCAAGAGGTTGGTAGCGGATGGTATGGTATTGCTGCTAATGCAAACGACGCCGATACCATTGGTGGATTAGCAATCCATGCAACAGCAGCAGGTGCCGATCCATGTGATGATCTTTTTGTTGTTGTAGCAGCCCCCTTGACTGCTGCCGACATATGGTCCTACGCAACTCGTTCGTTGACGACGTTTGGCTCTCTAGTTACAGATGTATCATCAGGTGTGTGGACTGTTGGAACTCGCACACTGACTAGCTTCGGCACCCTCTCAACAAGCATTATCAATGGTGTGTGGGCTGCTGGCACACGTACGTTAACGAGCCTAGGGTCCGGTACGATTACAGAGTTTGCCCTAGCTGTTTGGACATCGCCAACACGTACGCTTTCAAGTTATGGAACGCTTGTAGCAGATACCGCAGCAGCAGTTTGGGCATCAACAACACGTACACTTTCGAGCTACGGAACATTGGTTGCAGACGTCGTAAGTGGTGTGTGGAATGCTGTCGTTAGCGACTACCTAACTCTCGGCACAATGGGACAACTTATTGGGCTCATGCCTACTCAAGGAACGGTAGTTGTGGCAGCCCCAATCTCACCTGATGGCTCTCTACTGTCTCTTATTATAGGATATGACTATGATACCTATGATGGGGACTCATTAACTTGGACTGATGCCGACGGTGTTTGGCCTGACCTTACGGATGTCTCATCGGTTACGTTTGTGGTGAAAGATAGGACACTAGGCACAACACTATTCTCCGTTGCGGGTACTGTAACCGGGGCTGGTTTAGTTTCACAGGCTGTTTCCTTTGATGTTAGTGCAACACAGACGAGCCTCTTGACAGCAGTAGAAAACCGCTACGCCTTTTACGTTGTCGGAAGCTTTGCGGCAACGGGCACTGCAACCTCTGACCGCGTTCTGACCTGGGGTTGGGTATCACCTAGTGAAGCTCCGCCTGCTGAGTTTTGGGGGTTAGACGAATGGTAAAGCTTGAAGGATTTAAACAGCTCCAAGCCACACTGAACCAACTAATCAGAGAGCAACGTGAGACTCACCCAAGTGTGATTGTAGGTTATGAAGGCGTGAACTACGCTGTTTATGTCCATGAAAATCTAGAGGCAAGGCATGCTCCAGGGACCCAGGCAAAGTACCTTGAGCAACCGGCAAGAGAAAAGCAGAACGTACTAGCTCAAATCATTGTTGACGCTGTAAGAAACGGAGCCCCTTTGTTAACGGCTCTCTACTTAGCAGGGCTACGATTGCAACGCGAAAGCCAATTGATTGTTCCCATTGCAACAGGTGAGCTAAGACGTAGTGCCTTTACGAGGAAAGAGTAATGAGTGGTTCGCTAGATCATTCACCAGCCGACATCGTTTGTGCCTATCTGGTTGCCCAAGAGCTAGGTTCTTTCCCAGAAGATGCCTCGGCATGGCCGATCAGTGTGCCTAATGAGCTATTGACGCCGAACAACACCATTACGATTCGTGGGACTGCTGGTTTATCCGACGGGCGTTTACAACTGAACGGTGAAGTACAAAACCATGAGGGAATACAGATTCGTGTTAGGTCTTCCAAGTACACTAGCGGCTACACAAAGGCCAATGCAATCAAGGTAGCTATCGACGGAGCCTACGCTGAATCTGTGACGATAGACGGTACAAGTTACACTCTACACAACATTTCAAGAACTACGGATATCATCGAGCTAGGAACCGATCCTAGTAGCAAGTGTGAACTGTTTACGTTAAATGCAGTGTTGACGCTGCACAAGCAAGCCTAAGGAGACCATAATGGCTGAACCTACTGTAACCTCTCGTGTTGTTCCCACTGGGATTATGCTGAAAGACGGCTTTTCGACTGTCATTGCGTTTGAGCTTGATCCCGACGTTTGTCTCTGGGAAAAAACCGTCACGCCCCCGGGTGAGGATGGTGGTGAGCCTATCGAGACGACCACGATGCTCAACACTCTGTGGAGAACGTTTGAGCCTCGCAAGCTGTTGACTTTGACCCCTTGCGAATTCACTGCAGGCTACGATCCTCTTGCTTATACGCAATTGCAGAGCCTTATCAACAAGAATGGCTCTATCACTGCTACGCTGCCTGATGGATCGACGATTTCGTTCTATGGGTACTTGCAGAAATTCGACATCCAGAGCCACGAAGAAGGCAAGATGCCCGAAGCCAACTGCACGATTCAGCCCACCAACTACGATCCTACGGCACACGTTGAAGCCGGTCCTAAGGTCGTTGAAGTTTCTGGTACTTAACCTGCTTTGTTTTACTCGTTTTAGTTAGAGGAGCTTACTATGTCCAATGAACTGTCTTTTGATTTGACTCCAGCTGAAGTACCCATCGTCATTCGTGCAAAAGGTGACGATGGCAAACTCACCAGCACTAAATGCATCCTTCGTGAGGCTTCCGGTGATGTTGCCGCACGATACCGTGATGCTATGATGCGTTGCACGACGCTGGGGCCCAACGGTAGGGCCGTTAAGATCGAAGGCATGGCGGGTACGGAAGCCGTGTTGGTTGCTGGCTGCTTGTTCTATGCCGACACCAACAAGCCTGTCCCTATCGACGTAATTAGGTCCTGGCCTAATCGCGTGCAAGAGGCTTTGCATAAGAAGGCAAAGGAAATCAGTGAACTCGACCGTGAAGACGAAACGGTCGAAGGAATTGAGTCTCAAATCACTGATCTCCAAAAGCGACTTGCCGAAGTGAAGGCAGGTAAAGGGCCCTCAAAAAACGTGCCCAACGCTACGATGAGTGGTTCAAACTAGCTACTCACTTGCACATGCCACTGCGCCCGTGTATGCTTTCCCACACAAGGAGGCAATTGCGGGCGTGGTTGGCATGGCTTGATAGCCAATGGGAAAAACCAAATCGTAGCGACTATCTACTAATGCGTATCGCTCAACGCATTCAACAGAGTTTCTCCAAAAAACCCGACAGTGTTACGTTGGATCAACAACGGGTTAAGTTCGAAACTGTTGTTGTCAAATCCTCTCAATCGCAACAGTCTATTGATCCTGAAGAAGAGAGGGCTCTAGTCGCAGCAGCTACAGTAGCAGCTAAGAAACGTTGGCTTGGCTGGATTGGTACAGGAGGCAATAAACGTGGCAAGTGAAGTTGAAGTCCAAAGGTTGCTTGTTCGCCTCATAGGTGATAATGCCTCCTTTCAGAATATGCTGCAAGAGGCGCAGACCCAAGCCGATAAAGCTGAAAAAGCCTTTGCCAAATCGGCTGTAACCATCGAAGGCGTCAAGACCAAGATTGACGGCGTTGCCAAGTCCATGAAGGATTTCGGTAATAAGCTGCAATCTCTTGGCAACAAGATGGCTTTAGGACTTACTGCTCCGCTTGTTGCCTTCGGTGCTTTCTCTGTCAAGACGTTTCTCGATTTTGATAGTGCAATGACGGAGACTCTTGCGAAACTTGGGCGTATTTCACCTGAACTTCGCAAGCAGATGGAAGACACTGCCAAGAAGCTTTCCATTAGTGGTGAAGTCGCCTATACACCTACGGAACTCGTTAAGGGCTACGAAGCCCTGGCAAGTGCCGGTCTTAGTGCACAGCAATCTATGGCTGCTCTAGCCCCAACGGCAAAGTTTGCTCAGGCTGGGGCCTTCGATATGGAGCTTGCCGTTCGTAGCCTTACGGGTGCTTTAGCTGCTTACGGAATCACTGCTGCCAACACGGCCCCAGACAAGTACGCCCAAGAGATGATTCACTTTAGCGACGTCATTTCGAATGTTGCTAAGGAAACTTCTACAGAGGTTGCATGGGCTGCTAAATCCATGACTTCCGATTCTGCTGTTGCAGCTAAAAACTATGGTGCGTCAATTGAGGAACTTGCAGCAGTCCTTGGTGTCTACGCTCAAGCTAATATTCAGGCAGAGGATGCCGGTAATATGGCTGGACGTGCCTTTAGGCTTATGACAGCTTCGTTTATGAAGAAGCAGGAGGAGTGGAAGAAGCTCGGCATCGACATTATTGACCCAACCACAAAGCAGTTTATCAAGTTCTCAAAGGCAATTGAGAAAATTGAAAAGTCAATGACGGGTCTGACAGGCCCTCAGCGTGTCATGATGTTGGATATGATGGGCTTCGAAGCTCTTTCCCAGAAAGCTATTCTGCCTTTGATTGGGCAGAGTAAAGAGCTTGAACGCCAGGAGAAGATTTATCAGAAAACAGGCGTAACTGCTGAAATGGCCTCGATTCAGATGGAGTCATACGCAAATCAGATAAAGAAAATGCGTAACAACTGGCTAATTCTGTCAGAAGAATTAGGCAAGCTTCTTGTACCCACTCTTATCAAAATGATGGAGTATGTTCAAGAGGCTGTTGAGGCTTGGAAGAATCTCGATCCAGAAACCAGAAAATCTATCGTCAACTGGGGTCTTGTTGCAGCAGCAGCCTCAGGCGTTGTTAAAGTTTTTGGTGGACTTATCTGGTCCGCAGGCCAAGTTATCTCGACTTTCGCAGCTATTACACCGGCTATCACGGGTCTTGTCCGTGGATACGTATGGCTCCATAATGCTATCAATGGGGTGCCTTGGGTTGCAAGTAGTAGTGCGGCAGCCACTGCCTCTAACTCCTATGCATTTACAAACGTTGCAGCAGGTCGAGCCTCTTTAGGCATCTCAACGGCCATGGCAGCAGCTGCATCTACTACAACAACGTTTGCGATGACTGTTGCCACAGCTTCGGAGTCTGCTGCTACGTCATCGGCAACTATGGCTAATGCTATGGTTGTTTCGATGACTCGTATCGTTATCAATGTTGCTGCTGCTGAGGCTGCAATGATTCGTTTTGCTGGTCGTATGGCATCGCTACAAGGAATGAGTATGGCTCCTCAGCTCTTAGGGCCTGCTATGTCATCCCTGTCAGGACCTACAGCAGTTCCCAGACTCTCAGGGCCTAGTGGTGGCTCTCTAGCTGCTGTTGCTGGTGGTCATATGGCTGTCAATAGTGTCAACAGAATGGCCCTCGAAGCAGACAAAACCGTCAAGATCATTGATGCTGTATTCACTAATAACGGCATCAATGCAGGTGCAGAGAAGATGGGTAGCGTTTTGAATTCCACGTCTACTGCTCTCACCGTTGTTGGCGGGGCAGCAGCACAGGCAGGTAGTGCTGTTAACAACCTGGGAACAAGAATCAGCTGGACGTCGCGTATTGCCTCAGGGTTTAGCACTGTTGGCGCGTCAATGGCTAATGGGATTCAAGGTATTGCGACTGTGGCTTCCTCTTGCAAGCTTGAGTTGGGTCTGCTTGCTGCTTTTGCAGGATACCAACTTGGTACTGCTTTAGGCAATTCTATGTTTGGTATCAACGAATTCAACAAAGCCCTTGAAAAGATGAAGGAGAACTCTGCCGAATCTGTACGCAACCTCGGCAATCTCCAAAGCAAGACGCTTGGCAAGCTGTCGTTTATTGAGAACCCTGAGGAGAAGAGAAAGGCTACAGAGCAAGAAATTGCAAAGCTTCAGCGTGACTTGACTCTGTACAAGAGCAACATTAAAACCGCTGAAACGGAACTCGAAAATCTTAAACCGATTAAAGTACCAAAGTCTAAGACTAGGCGGGCTGTCGAGAAGGCTCTAAGTATCACGGGAATAGGCATGACCTATTCAGCCCTAAAGACATTTGGCCCTAATCCTGACGCTGAACTCAAGAAACAGGAGATTGCAGACCTAAAACAACGAGCCCAATCAACTCAACAGTTTATTGACCAGCTTCAAGGCAGCCTTAACTTTATGAAGCCTAAGGGTGCTGCTACTGCACCAAGTCAAAAAGTAGAAGCTCCTGACTGGGTTAAAGACCTCTTAGGGCAGAATGGTGGTAAGGGAAAGAAGAAAACCGAAGCTCAAAAGGCTGCTGACAGGCTAGCTACTAGTACAAAAACACTTACTGACTCCCTCAAATCCAAGATTGCTACCTATGGGCATGATAACGACCAGATGAAGCTGAATGAGCTTATCATGCAGGGCCTTAGCAAGATGGATCAAGTGTATATCAGCGCTCTTATCAGAAAGAAGGATGCTCTTGAGGCTGCTAAGAAGGCACAGAAAAACCACGATGATATTATGGCCAATGGTCGGTGGGTAACTGAGAAGTACCTTACACCACAGGAGAAGTATGCCGAATCCGTGAAGATGCTAGACAACCTGCTAAAGTCTAAAGCAATCAGTCAGACGACTTATGACAGAGCTAAGAAGGCAGCAGAAGAAGAAATGAATAAGATCAAGGACAAGGATGTTCAAGTAAGAATCCACGTGCAGATGGTTGATGCTATCAAGTATGGCAGTGCAGAGTTTTACCAGAAGTACGCGGAGTATGCTGCTGCCAACATGCTGAAACCCAAGACGGGTACGCGAGCATCGACACGCTACGCTAACAGAGTTGCCTCTAGCACCAATACACTTTTTGGGGCTAGACGTGGTGGGGCTTCTGCTAGAAGAGGCTATTACACAGTACAACGAGCAGGTGGCCTTAATAAGTTCCTTAAAGGATTCAAGGTTGACCAAGGCATGCCTGAGGCTGTGGCAGCTAAAGAGGCACCTAAGACGGAAACAAAGCCTGTAGAGAGTAGCATCAACACTAAGTTGGATCAGCTTGTTACGATTGCAAAAGGCATTGCGTTGTTGGTAGGGCTGACCCAAAAGATCGTAGACAAACCTACAATTGAATTTGAGGAGGCAGACTTGTAATCATGACAGCACAACTTAGAGGACCGCTTAAATGGTCGTTAGACACTGACGAAGATGGCTATCGTAACTACACTGTCACCCATCTCGTCGTAACAACAAGCAAGGCCGATGGACCTCTTATTATTTCGCGATGCCCTGGCTTGCCGCGATACGGTAGTGTTTGGGACATCGGCAATGACTACGATGGCAACGCTTATTGCACAGCAGGCATGAAGGTTACACCTCGAATAACAGGCGAGCCTAATTTCTGGTGGGAAGTAGAGCAGAAATTCACGACGAAGCCAATTGCTAGAGACCTCGGTACGCCCAAGAATATCGGGAATCCCCTGCTTGAGCCTGCAAAAGTAAGTGGCAGCTTCACGCGATACTCTGAGAAGATCAGGTTCGATGCCGATAGCCTTCCGATTCTATCATCATCGTTTGATCCCATCATGGTCGAACGTGACAATAGCTATCCTAACGTTCGTATTGAGCAGAACGTAGGCAGCCTTCAGCTCGCATCCTTCTGTGCCATGATTAACTGTGTCAACTCTTCAGCAATGTGGGGCTTACCTGCTCGTTGCGTGAAGCTCTCTAACGCATCATGGGAACAGAAAACTTACGGTAGGTCCTATACGTACTACACTCGTTCCTTTGAATTCGACATTAGCTACGTAACGTGGGACCTCATCGTTGCTGACTATGGGCATCGTGCTTTGTGGGGTCACAATGATAAAGGAACTTGGGTTATCGACAAGATTGACGGTGCAGACCCAGACCCCACTAAGCCCACTCATTTTCGGCAATATATGGATGCTGCAAACAATCCCGCCAATTGCTTTTTGAATGGGGCTGGTGTACCTGTAACCTCGATTGAAGATGCGGCAGCTAAGACAGTAAAGAGGTATCCTACAGCTAACTTTTTCTCGCTTGGGGTGCCTGTTTCATTCTGATTAGTAGGAGCAATCTAATGTCCGAGATAGCTATATTCGACGAAAACAGTGATGGGCTAGTGGTATTGCCTGAAGAGTTTAAGGGTAATCCACCTAAGGATCGTCTAACAGTAGTCGAGACAGTCTACCATCAGAACGGTGATGAAGAGCCCTTTGCGATTGACACACGCTATGACCGTGAATTGCAGTCAGACGAGCAAGCCTACAAACGCAAGCTGAAGATAGGGCCTGAGTGGCAGAAGCTCGACTTCGGTTGGATCAAAGGCGTAGGTATGGTTATCCTTCGTAATGAAGGGCCACAGCTGCAAAAGAACCCTAC
>Ga0172381_10008316_pt1 | contig 10162 bp, 17 predicted proteins | sample Leawel6488metaG_FD_119754 | JGI IMG/M metagenome (GOLD analysis project Ga0172381, IMG submission 119754) | Leachate microbial communities from a municipal landfill in Southern Ontario, Canada - Leachate well 64-88 metaG | ecosystem: Engineered > Solid waste > Landfill > Unclassified | place... | reverse complement strand
TTTGATGATATTCCAAAAATGAAATCATTAGGTTATTCAGTAAAATTTAATGAAATTAGACCTAATGATGAAGATTCTTTTTATCCTAAAACTAAGTACAATAAAAACTAACTTTTATTAGATTGGAGAAAATATAATGAATTTATCTGAAAAAAATATTATACAATACAAAAATAAAGAATATCGAATTGTTTTAAAGGAAAATAATAAAATATTAATAATGGAAAATGTAGGGGCTAAAGACTATACATTAAAATATGGGTATGGAGAACCTGTTGATTGTAAATATATTGATGTAAATGATAAAAATATTAAACTGATAAAAAACGAATAAAACGATAATTTTATTGGATGAAAGGAAGTTATAAAATGAGTTATAGTACATTATGGGTAATCGATAATGATTTTAAAGGATATGAAATTAATGAATATCATAATTCTTGGTTATTCGCTCCTACTTCTTGGGATATATTATATGAAAAATATTTACCTAATGAAATATTTGATCCTATATTGGGTGGAAAAAAACATTATATCTCATCAAGTATGTTTGATAAGGGTTTATTTAATAGGTTGAATAATAAAATAAACAATACTTCAATACAGGAAGATAGAATAATATGGGAATTAACTAATCAACAAATATTTTTTACTAAAGATAAAATATTTATTTCTAATTGTATTAAAGAATTTTTAAATATTAATTCAAAATATACAAAAGGATATGGAGATCATATATTTCAAAGATTCAATGAAATGGCAGATGATATAATTAATATTGATGAAAATGAATATCCTTATTTTATATCTAAAAATACTAGTGTTGATGATATTGTTGATGGTTGGTTCAGAAAATATAATGAAGAAAAAGATGAAACAGAAAAATGTTCACTAAAAGAAAGAGAAAAAATGTTGACTGAATTTGTTATTATAAAAGAAAATACTATTGATAAATTTATAAATAATATAGATTATTTTAATGGTATATAGTACGATAAAAAGCTGATTTTATTGGGAGGTATTATAATGGATTTAAATAGTAAAAACATTTGGAATTATAAGCAAAATAAACCTTCATTAATAGTAAATGATCTAAAACAATATAATATTAATCCTGAAATATCATATAAAATATTACTTACTAGAGGAGTATTTAAATGGTTTGCAGTTAGAAGATGTTTAATTAAAACAAAAAATATTTGGAAGAAGATAATAACAGAAACACAAAATAAGATAATGCAAGCAAAACAAGATCAAAATAATAAAAAATTATGGTATTATAAAGGATATCTTAAAGCCTATGAAGAATGTAGAGCAGATGTTAGAAAAATGTGTCATAGTGAAAGATGGCAAGCACCAGATTTTGATAAAAAGGCTCAACAATATTTGAAAAGTATATCATAGAATAAAAAAGATGTTTTATTTGATATTGTGCGAAAGGAATACATTTAATTAGTTGACATTTAATAACAATAATAATATAATATAAGGAGTAATAACAATGAACGCAGAACCAGTTTGGGAAGATTATAAATTAAATGATGAAAAAAGAGAAATTTTAGAAAATAATTTTAGTTTCATTATATATATGGCAAGAAGATGGGAAAGAGCATTAAGAGGACTAATGGAATTTGATGATCTTACTCAAATTGCTTCAATAGGATTTATCAAAGCATTAAAAACTTTTGATATTAAAACTTTCAAAAATAATAAAGATTATACAGTGGGAAATTATATGGGCTATAGAATCAATGCAGAAATAAGAGCTTATTTGAAAAAGAATATAAACAAAAATGCATTTAATGAAATTAAAACAAGTAAAATACTATTCAATAAAAATTATTTTATAGAAGATGAAATATTAAAAAATTATGCAATAAAACAATTAATAAATAATATCAAAAATAAAACAACTCCATATATAAGTAATATAATAGAAAAATATGCAACAGAAGATAAATCTCAAGTGGAAATTGCTAAAGAACTAGGTATTAGTAGGCAAGCAGTTTCAGAAGCAATTAAAAAAGCAATTAATATACTAAAAGATGAATACTATGATGAATTATTAGATTTAGTTGCATAATGAATTTATCTTGTAAAGGGGTGGTAGTTTGCTTGTATTAAAATAATTATTAAATAAAAAATAACAAAATAATAAAAGGAGAGATAATTATGTTTTGGATTGGATTAATATCACTTATTTTACTTATTTGTGGAGTAGTAATTAAATTTACAGGAAGAGAAATGTTTGAAGATGCAGATCATAAGAAAATTAATGTTGGATTAATCACATTAGGAATAATATTCATAGTTTCGATATTTGCTCCATTTACAATAATTTCAGCAGGGTTTAAAGGAGTAGTAATTCAATTAGGAGCAGTTAAGCCCATAGTATTAAATGAAGGTATTCATTTTAGAATTCCTATTATCCAATCAATTGAACAAGTAGATTGTCGTATTTAGAAAGAAGAAGTAGATGCAAATGCAGCTTCAAAAGATTTACAGCAGGTTGTATCTAAAATTGCAGTTAATTTTAGAGTTAAAGGTGAAATGGCAGCAAATTTATATAAAAACGTAGGAATAAATTATCCAGTTACTATTATTGCTCCTGCCATTCAAGAAAGTATAAAATCTGTAACAGCTAATTATACTGCCGAAGAATTGATTACTAAAAGACAAGATGTAAGCACAGAAGTAAAGCAAAGATTAGATTCTAAAGTTGAACCTTATGGAATTATAGTAGATAATTTTAATATAGTTAATTTTGAGTTTAGTCAAGGATTTAATGCTGCTATTGAACAAAAACAAACTGCTGAACAATTAGCATTAAAAGCACAGAGAGATTTAGAAAGAGTTAAAATAGAAGCAGAACAAAAAGTTGCTAATGCAAAAGCCGAAGCAGAATCTTTAAAGGTTCAGAGACAGGAAATTACTCCTGAATTATTAGAATTGCGTCAAATTGAAGTACAGAGTAGAGCAATTGAAAAGTGGAATGGTCAATTACCAACTTATTCAGGTGGCAATCTACCTTTTATACAGTTACAAGCAAAGTGATTTAGTATTAACTAAAGGGGATATTCCCCTTTGGTTAGGATTAAATTTAAAGGAGGATATAAATGAATACAATTATTATTAATGGAACAAAAATACAAACTAATGGTAAAAACATTTCAGTAATTGGGAATCAAGTATGTATTGATGGACAAATGATTTTAGGAGATTTAAGTGGAATTGTAGAAATTAAATTTGAAGGAGATTTAGCAAGTTTAAAATGTCAAGGGAGTGCTACTATTAATGGAAATATAAAAGGAGATGTTGATATAGGAGGATCATTGAGTTGTAATGATATTATAGGCAATGTAGATGTAGGTGGTTCTATTAAGTGCGGTAATATTTCTGGTGATGTTGATGCTGGTGGAAGTGTTAGTATGAAAAGATAGAATAAGAATAAGTTTCATTAGATTGGAGGATAGTATGGGAAGAAAATATATAGATGATTTAGGAATAAATTATGAAAGTACTCCTCAAGGATGGAATCCAGATGATAAAAGAAAAGAGCAATGGGGAAAAGAAAGAGAAGAATATGGATTTGATGAAAGAGAAACATGGAGTTTATATTATACAGTAGATTTATTTTTATATGAAAGATTATATGATTATAATAAATATGCTCCAATTAAAAGAAATTGTCATAAGTTTCAATATAAAAATGAAGAAATTACTTTTCAAGAATGTTTAGATAGAATGATAGAGGGGTTAACAATAAGATTAACTATTCTGGATTATACTTGGACTGAAGAACAAAGAGAAAAAGCAGAAGATGTTTATAACATATATGCTTTATGTAACAGATGTTTGTGGTGGTAAATCTTATAAAATGCAATTTTTATTAGGAGGAATAATAATGAATACTATATTTATTTATGCTAATCAATATAAAAATGATATCCATACTTGGTTATTGACTAATAGTATTACTCCAAGTAGATATTATCATAGTACATGGACAACATTTAATAGTTGTATAAATGATATTTGTAAGATGATAGCATTTTTAAAACCAGAACAAATTATATTTGAAGAACATAGTGAGTATGAAGATTCTGTATGGGATGCAATAACAAGTAAATGTGATAAACTTAATATTGAGATTGACAGAAATGGTAAAATAAAATATTTAGTTAAGTCATAAAAGGTGAATTTCATTAGGAGGGTAATGATGGATAGACCAATAGCATTTCCTACAAAATTAGATACAGGATTTATTTTGCTAAATTTAGTTAAACTATTAATTAGGAAAAAATTATAACACAAGATGAATGGGGTATATTAATGAAATCTCTTTATAAGATAGAAGAAGAAAAATATAGAAGGTAAGAAAGGATAAAGATTGTGGTTGACTTTAAAAAATTATCTGAATATATGAAATCTGATCAATATAAAATAGATCAAGAAGAAAAAGAAAAACAATATCAAGAATTTATGAATCAATGGAGAAAAACTTGTTGTTTTACAGGGCATCGTCCAAATAAACTCAACGGATGCTATTCTTTTAATCATCCTACTGCTAAGTTAATAAAAAATAAATTAACTCCTATAATAAAAGATTTGATTATAAATGAAGAAGTAAATAAATTTATATCAGGGGGTGCAATAGGCACAGATCAGATAGCTTTCTGGACAGTTCAAACATTAAAACAACAATATCCTAATATTAAAAATATAGTTGCTAAACCTTTTGTAAATCAAAATGCTGTTTGGAAAAATCTAGAAATATTAAAATGGTATCATAAAATGTTAGAAGTAGCAGATGAAGTAATTAATGTAGAAGATATTGATGGATATAAAACTAAAGAACAAAATATAAAATATGGTGATTATAGTAATCCTAAAATGCAAAAAAGAAATGAATGGATGGTTGATAATAGTAAATATATAATTGCAGTTTATGATGGTTCAAAAGGAGGAACTGCTAATTGTATTAATTATGCTAGAAGACAAATGCATTTACCTGAATCAAGATGTTTAATTAGGTTAAATCCAAAATATGATTATGATGAAGATAGGATGTATGTTTAAAGGAGAAATATAATGGTTGGAGAAAAAATTCTAGCAAGCTGTGAAAATTGTGGTTTAATATTTGAAACTGAATATATTCTTAGATGGATTCATGGAGATTATGAACCAAAAGATAAATATTGTAAAAAATGTGAAAGGGTGATTAATAATAAAGAATAGATATGAAATATGTGGGGATTATACAAAATTATATATTACAAGAAAAAATAAAGACATTATAGAAGTATTAATTGATACAGAGGATATTGAAAAAGTTAAAAAATATTCATGGCATGCAAGTTGGAATAAGAAAATTAATGGTTATTATATAGAATACTGCAAATATTTAGGGTTATATAATGGTAAACCTAAATATAAAATAATATTACTACATAGATATTTAATGAACATTGAAGATAAAAATCAAGTAGATCATATAGATCATAATACATTAAATAATAGAAAATATAATTTTAGAATAGTAAATATTATGCAAAATAGTATGCATAAGAAAACTAAAAATAAAAATAATACATCAGGGTATCGTAATGTGAGTTGGATTAAAAGTGATCAAGTATATAGAGTACAATTACAGATTAATGGTAAAAATACTAAATTAAAAGATTTTCCGTTTGATAAATTAGAAGAAGCTGGACAATATGCAAAAGAAATGAGGGAAAAGTATTACGGTGAATTTGCTGGTGGAGAATAAAAACACAAGGAAAGACTTGTTTTATCAGATTATTTAAAGTAGGTGATTTTATATTTTACGAAACAGGACAAGAAAAAACAAAGGAAGATTATGAAATACTTCAACAAGAAATAGAAGCATATCGTACTTTAGATGGTCAGAGTTTTCAATTTGGAAATGAATTAATTATTAATGATGGGGAATTTTGTTATGGTAGTGAAGATGGTTATTTAGGAATAGAAGCACAGAATTTACGTGAAACATTAGAATATTGGCATGAAGATAGAATAATAAAAAAGAAAAGAAATAAACAAAAATTAAATCAATATGAACGTAAGAAAATAGATCAACAAAGATTAAAAAAATTATCTATACATTGGCATGTTGCTTATTATTGTGATGATAGAAAAAGATATATAAAGTGCAATTATAGTGAACGTAAGAAATATGCTAAATACTGTTCTAAAAGAAAGGTTAGAAATAGTAATAATTTTTCACTTAGGGGTAATGGATATAGAAGAGTGTTTGATTATTGGTGGACAATATTTTAATTGAAAGGAATGTTTTAAATGTTGGGGGCAATCTTAGGAGATATTATAGGGTCAAGGTTTGAATTTAGTCCATTAAGAAAAAATAAATCAGAAGATTTTGAATTGTTTGGAGATAAATCAGATGATTGTTATTTTACAGATGATACAGTATTAACAATTGCTACAGCAGATGCAATTATGAATAATAAATCTTTTGAAGATTCTTATCATTATTGGGGTAATAAATATCCTGAATCTGGTTATGGTATGAGATTTGCAGATTGGTTAGTATCTGAAAATAAAAAACCATACAATAGTTTTGGCAATGGTTCAGCTATGAGAGTATCCCCTGTAAGTTGGTTATATGATAATTTATCTGCTGTTTATGATATTGCTATTGAATCAGCAAAAGTGACACATAATCATATAGAAGGATCAAAAGGTGCTTGTGCAATAGCTTGTGCAATTTATTTAGCTAGAAAAAAAGCATCTAAAGAAATAATTAAAGAATATATTGAATTGGATTTTAATTATGATTTAAGTAGAACAATTAAAGAAATCAGACCATCATATAATTTTAATGAAACATGTCAAGGGAGTGTACCAGAATCAATAATTTGTTTTTTAGAAGGTAGTAGTTATGAAGATGTAGTACGAAAAGCAATTAGTTTAGGAGGAGATACTGATACCCAAGCATGTATTGCTGGAAGTATTGCAGAAGCATATTATGGGATACCAGAAAACTTAATTGTAGAAATGAATAAATATTTAACCCCTGAAATGAAACAAATTATATTTCAGTTTAATACAGAAAAATACAATAAAAGATGAGTTTTATTAGGTAAAATTTGACTTAGTATATTATTTATGTTAAAATAATATAAGTAACCAAAACAAAAAAATTAAAGGAGGAAGCAAAATGAAAACTACTTATGAAGAGATTGTTGATGTAACAGCAGTAGGAAAGGAAATTAACACAAGGAAGTTAAATGAAATTCTATCCAAAGCAGAACAAGAGAATCTTACCCCTTCACAGGATATGGCAGAACAGAACTTATTGATTTGTATTGATGTTCAACAGGATTTTATGGACAATGGAGCATTGGGTGTACCTGGAGCAAATGATGATGTAGTACGTTTAACACAGTTTATTTACAATAATATGAACGATATTTCTAGAATAGTAGCATCTATTGATACTCATTCACCGCATCAGATATTCCATCCTTGCTGGTGGATTGATGAAAACGGAAATAATCCTGCTCCTTTTACCGCAATTACATTAGCTGATTTAGATAGTGGCAAATGGAAACCAATTATTAAACCAAAGGAAAGTAGAGAGTATGTAGAAGGACTTGAGAGAGATGGTAAAAAGGTTTTAGTTGTTTGGACTTATCATTGTATACAGGGAACTACGGGTTGTGCATTAGATAACCAGTTTTCAAATATGATGTATTTTCATTCAGTTGCTAAGAAATCTGTTCCTCAGAGATTAGTTAAGGGGTTTGATCCATTAAGTGAGATGTATGGAATTGTTAAACCTGAATTTGATAAAAAAAATTATATTAATATTGATTTTCTAAATGCTCTTGAAAAGTATGATAAAATAATAATTGCAGGAGAAGCACAATCTCACTGTGTTGGAGAATCAATAAAGCAAATTCTTGATTATTATCAGGGAAAAACAGAAGTAACAAAGAAGGTTTATATTCTTGAAGATTGTATGAGTAATATTCCTGGGTTTGAACAGGCAACAGAAGATATGTTTAACCAGTTTAAGAAACAGCACAAAGTTAATATTGTAAAATCTACTGATAAAATATTTTAAGGAGAGTGAATAATATGGAAATATTGGGTATTGATGAGATTGAAAATTTTAACACAAGTATTGATGATATTGAAACAGAAATTATTAATCTTATATTTGTAGCAATTGATAGATCGGGTTCTATGTCACCATTTGTAAACGATATGAAGAATTGTCTCAATGAATTTAAAGATGCTTTAATTAATTCAAAAGAAGTAGATGAAATTCTTTTAGCGAGAGCAGATTTTGCAAGTGATATAAATGTTGGTGGTTATAAACCTGTAGATCAGTTTGATGTTAATTATATTGCAAGTGGGTCAACAGTCCTATATGATGTTGTTGTAGATGGAACTGCAAAATTATTACAATATATTGATTATTTAAAGAAACAAGGAATGAGAGTTAAAGCAGTATTTTCAGTATTTAGTGATGGAGATGATACTGCAAGTCGTTCTTCTATTAATGAAGCAAAGAAATGTATTGAAGATTTACAGAATCAAGAAATAACAACTGCATTTATTAGTTTTGGAAGTGGAGCAGTTAATGAAGCAAAGAAATTAAAATTTGGAAACATCTTAACAGTAGGTAGTTCGGCATCAGAACTTAGAAGGGCGTTTAATACTCTTTCTAAGAGTGTTATAGATAGTTCAAAAAGTGTAACCCCAACTACAGATTCATTCTTTGATATTTAAAATAATAAATAGTGCTGTTGGTTATTATACTAACAGCACTATAGAAAGTTGATGAAATATGTTTATAAATAAAATAGGATATAGTCATTGGGAAGTTGGTAAAAATAATCATGATTATGGATTTGAACAAGGTAATATTAAATGTGTTGTAGATGGTTGTAGCGAAGGATTACATAGTGAAGTTGGAGCAAAATTGTATTGTCATTTATTTAAAAATAGCAATGGAACTCTTACTGAACAAAAAATATTTCAAAAATTCGAAGATATAATTGATACAGGATTAGAAACTAATGATAAAGAATGGGCAAAAACAATTTTAAATTACTTTTTATTTACTATATTAACTCTTATTGATAGAGTAAATTTATGGGAAGTTCGGACTTGTGGAGATGGGGTAATTATAAAACAAACATGGGATGATAAATTTGAATATGATATTATAGAGCAAAATGGTAAACCTAAATATTATGCTTATAATTTTGTTCCTAAAATATATCTTACAGATTATCAAGATGGGGTTGATTTTGATATAAAAATATTTTTTAAACAAGATTATAAGGCAGTTGGAATTGCTTCAGATGGTTTACAATATATTTTAAATAGTGAATTTAAAGATGAATTTGAAGAATATCTTCGTGATCGTAAGGAAGTTAAAATTAACAGATTAATAAATAGAGAGCATAAGTATTTTAAGGATGATATAACAATAGTAATTTAGGAGTTGATAATAATGCAAATAACAAAAAATATATTAGATAAACAGACTCCTCTTGCTGAAGGGGGAGAAGGTTGGATTTATGATTATAATAATCAAATTATTAAAGTATATAAACCAACTGTAAATATAAAAGAAAAACAAAAGAAAGTTCAGCATTTAATGAGTAAAAAATTACCTAATGAAGTTATCACTCCTATAGATATCCTTACAGATAATAAAAATGCTTTTATTGGATATGTCATGAATAAAATAGATGGTGAAGAATTTAAAAGACTTTCTAATAAAAAATATATCACATCTAATAATATTACAATAGAAAATATATCATCAATGCTTGTTAAAATTAAAGATACATTAGATATATTACATTCACAAAATATTCGAATAGGAGATTTGAATGATAATAATATCTTATTTGATCAGAATTATAAAATATATTTTATTGATGTTGATAGTTGGGCAATAGATGGAATACAATGTGATGTAATTATGGATACTTTTAGAGACAATTTATTAGTTGGAAATAATTTTACACCACAAACAGATTATTATGCTTTTGCAGTATTGGTTTTTAAATCATTAACTAGACTTCATCCTTTTGGTGGAACAACTAATCCTGATATGAATATTATAGATAGAATGAAAAACAAAATATCAGTTATTGAA
>Ga0172381_10008315_pt1 | contig 10162 bp, 12 predicted proteins | sample Leawel6488metaG_FD_119754 | JGI IMG/M metagenome (GOLD analysis project Ga0172381, IMG submission 119754) | Leachate microbial communities from a municipal landfill in Southern Ontario, Canada - Leachate well 64-88 metaG | ecosystem: Engineered > Solid waste > Landfill > Unclassified | place... | reverse complement strand
CTCCATCGGAATCAAAGAGCCTTGGAAAATCTCCAGAGCCGCCCGGATGATCCGCGCGCGCCGCGTCTCGTAGTCCGAAAAGTTCCGAGTCTTCACTGTTACAGCTTCGGCGAGCTGGGCTACCCGCCTCTGTAAGTTCGAGGGGTGAGAATCATTCAGTTGGTGTGCGCTCTTTTCTGTTTCCTGAGTGGTCTTCATAGCTTTTCTCCTGTTTTTTACTGTCACCGCCCCGTCGTCTTGGGGAACCGCGCCTCACGAATGTGACCATAGGACGGCAGCCTTGGGCCGTCCGGTCCGAGTGGTCGATCCGTAGGCCGGCTTCTGAGTCGGCCGTGACCCGATGAACGAAAATCCAAAACCGGCGATCGGGTGCGCTTCGCACGGTTCGACCCGCTTTTCGATTTGTTTCGGGGTCGCAAGATTTGAAGAAAATCGAATCCGCAAGGCCGGTCGCCGGCCGCTTTGCGTGCCCCGAGAAGAAATCGGAAACGGAATGGCGAAGGGCGCGGTTACACGAGACGACGGGGATTCGCGGTGAAAGAAAAAAAACAGGGCAGAAAAGCGTAATGAAGAACCGATGGAAACTGAAAAGAGTAAGCCGCCAAATGAAGGATTCTCACACGTCGAACGCCTGAATTCTTCGTGGAAGATCCAATCCAGCTAAGCGACGGGCAGGGTGTCATGGCGCAATCGGGGTCTGGTGTCCGGTGTTCGCGAATGACGTAGGGTGCAGGGATGTTGACAATACGGCGGTGTGAGGTTGACAAAGTGGTGAACGGTTGCGGTCACCGGGCTCGGTGGCAAGCGTCCGTTGACGTCCGGAACAGGGCGGGCCGAATGGTGCCGCCTTCTGCGGCGAGAGGGAGCCGGGTGTACCTGGGCGCCGCGAACAGGTGGAGCCTCGGCGAGTCGAGCGCCGTGCGGCACGAATCGGTGGGAGGTCAGGGATTCGGTCAGCGGAATGGTCAAAAGTGGAGCAAGACGTTGATGGCGAGGGCGTTGGGCGTGACAAGGCAAGTGTCAGGAGGCCGGGGAAAACGGTGCGGAATTGCTGGAAGTCGTTGCGGGTGAACGGGAAGCGCGAACGGTGGCGCGATAGGCCGAAAACGGCGAAAAAGTGGGTAGTGGCGCTCGCCGCGTAGCAGAGAGCGTTGAGGGCGGTCAGAAGTGGCGTGAAAGTGCTTACATTGTGCTGTTTTGGTGAATGTAGGCGGTTTCATGGCGACGTTGAGGGTAAACGTCGCCGTCCCGGGGTGGTCCGGGCGCGTAGCGTGCGGCGAACTGAACGTGAGCCGCCGCGAAGCGCCTTCATCCCGCCTCAGCGGGTACCTTGGGAGGCTTTGCGACCCTTGGCCTGACCGCCGGGAGGGAGCTTCGCTTCGAATGCGGCCCGGCGGTCAGGCCTGTCTTCCCGATCCTGCGCATGGCACAAACCCGTAGGGCGAGACTTGACCGCGTCCCATAAAACGAACCGGCCTAAGCCGGTGAGTGGACCGGTCAACGCTTTGTCGAGTCGCTTGGTGTCCCCGGAAGTTTCCAGTTTAGCGTTCCGCATTTGCCTTCGAAGGGGCGAAGGAAGGTCTGGAAACGCAAGGGGAAACCGCGATTTGTGCCAGTGCGAGGATCGGTTCACCGTGGAAAGCGTGTACCGTCGCGGTACCTGGAGCTTTCCACGGTGGCCGCCGGGCGTGTCCCGGCGTTCTTTGAGCGCCCGAAGGGCGACCGCGACCGCGAGCCCGGTCCGGGGGAGCGGTCCTCGAGACCGAACGCGGCGCATGGGCACCCGGTAGGGTGCGCGACGTGTTCGGGATTCTTAAGCCGGCTCAATTTCGAAGAACGTACATGCGAACGAGCATCGAGTGAAGCGGTACGGGATTCGGAATTGGGCCGGCGTGGGTCCCCCCGAGAGAGTCGAGAGGGAGTTTCGCAAGGGAGGTCGGCGATACTTCGACGACCGACCGCGCCCCTCTCGTCAACGCGAGCAGAGCGATTTTATGCGGCGCAGCGTTGAAACCTTGCGAGGCGAAGCCCGAGCGGGAAGTGAATCGCGTCCGCGACGCGAGAGAGGGAGTCGCAACGCGACCCCTCTTCCGAATTGCCTACGAAACTCGTCGACCGTTTCGGTTGGCGACGTTTCGCGGGGGTATCAGGGGGGCGAACGGTACGGTAGCCCCCCCTGCGCCTACCCGATGCGAGTTTGTTTCAAACTCGGCGTCGGGCGAGGGATCCGCGGCGTTTGCGCGGTCCCGTTCTTTGCCCCTACCGGCGCCGCGTTGCGCGTGCCGCCGGGGATCGAAGCGAGCGGATGCGGAGGCATCCGCGAAGCGGTTCCCGCGACGCCGAGAGCCGTTTCGGCGGGAAGGCGTCGCGTCTTGTCGGCGCGGGTAGGGTCCTGCGCCGACTTGCGAGGGCTGAAGGGTGGTTCCGAACGCGAGGGCCTTGCCCGAGCGGGCCGATCAGTTGCCGCCGAGCATTTCGGCTTGCTGGTCGGAGGTCGCCGAGTCGAACTGCGCCCAGCCCCAGAGGAGGCGTGCGCCCACGTAGAGGGCGAAGAGGATCGCGATGGCCTGGGCCGTCTTTTTCAGTGCGCGGAGGAATGCTTTCATGCTGAACGTGTACCCTGCGCGCGGGGTTGCGTCAAGCCGTGGGTGCTATGTTGTCGGGCGGCGGTTGTACGAATTTTACTGGGATGACTGGCCTGGCGTTCTTGTTCAGGTGGTTCCGTCGTCGATCGATCGGCTTCCCGGTCAGCGCGGCGATGTAGGTCTTGAGCGCCCGCACTTCGTTCTTGAGGGCACGGAGCTTCTTCACGCCGCGCTTGCGGGACATGCTGTACGCGGTGAGGCATGCTTCGACGGTTGGGTGGTCGGGTCCCATGAGATTGCAGCGGCTACAGTGGGGGATTTTAGGCATTGGAGGCTCCTGTTGGTCGTTTGGTGCGACACTTTCCGCACACGGGTTGCTTTGTGAGTTGGTCTGAGCGTTGGACGTGATCGCATGTTGGACAGCGCCATTTGATTCGGTGCCGTTTCATGTGGTTACTGCTTTCGAGGGGAAGACTTGAATCTCCCACCTTGGGCCAAGCCGGCCCTTGGTGCGCTTGCGGGCCCATATCCATGTGAGTTCGGGGTGTGCTGCCTTGGCCGCGTCGAACTTCGGCCGGGATCCGCGGTCGAAAATGTGTTCGCCTTTGACTTCGACCGCGAAGCCGTTGCCGTACCAGTCGGGCGTGTAAGTACCGCCGCCAGGGTTCGTGAAGGTGCGACCTTCGAAGTCCATCAAGTGGAGCCGTAGGACATGGAGGGCTTCGCGTTCGGTCTTGTTCGGGGCGTTTGCGGGGGTCGGTGGAAGCAGTCCGTTCTTGGCGTCTTGCTTCGCGGTGGTTGGGGTGGCTGATGTGGCTTTCCCGGTAAAGAATGCGCGGTCGCTCGGGCTCATACAGCGGAGAATGTTGGGGGGGATTTCGGTCGCGTTCATGGGTTGTGTGCTTCGACAGGGATAAGTTTCCCCCACGGATCTTTTTTCGGCTTAGTGGCGAGGGCGTAGTCGAGTTCGGCCGCGAATCTTTGGGCCTGTTCTCTGGTGAGGTTTGTGTGCTTATTTTCACCGTCGATGATGATAAGAACTTGGTCTGTCTGTTGGTTGTAGATGGCTGTTATTTTTGGGTTCATTGGTTCTCCAATGCTGAGAGTTTCGCTTTCGCTCTGCATTCAGGGCAACGAACGCATAGATATGGCGACGAGTGTGGCACTCGTGACTCTATGAAGAGACGGTTGCATTCTGAGCATTCGACGTTGTAGTACGTCATGGTCACGACTCGGCCGTTGTGGCAAGTGAAGGGTGTTGCCCAGCGTGGTTCTGGTAGTGGTTTGATCATTGGTGCCTTTCGTGAAAAAAGAGCCCGGCCTGCAAGGACACCCCGTTGCTGGGATGATGGAACTTTCGTTCCGCCGGGCTCAAAGTGGTTTGGGAACCTTGCATAATTATTCTGGTATCTCCGAAAGGGGACTTGGCAAACTCTTTTCGTTGGGTTTCTCCAAGGTCGCCATCTGGTAGAAGTACTGTTCGGCCGCGCGTTCCCGGCTGGGGCTCGGGTTTCTGTAATCGAGTTCGGGGATATATGCCCGGCGGCGCCAGAGTTCCCAGTCGAGCGCGGCCTGGAAGTAGCAGGAGTCTTGGGGGTATCCCTTGGCGGCGTGGTAGTCGATCGCCCGGCGCATGATCCACTCGGCGACGTACTCACCTTGCCAGTGGAGGACGTTGGCCAGGAGTGAGCGGGTTTCTTCGTTCCACTGGGTAGGGGTGTCGGTCAGGGGTATGTGTACCCGGTCGACTTCTTCTATCGAGTTCGGAAGGTGAATCCGTTGGCCGTGGTTCTTCTCGTTTCCCGTTCCCCCACTGCTCACTTCGTGAGCAGTGTGGTAGGAATCGGGAAAACGAGGAACTGGCACGGCCTCGTTTTCCGGTTTCCTACACCCCATTAAATGGGAAGTCTGGGAAACGGGGAAACGACTGCTATCATTTGACAAAGCGAAGGTCGGACCTTGGTCGTTTCCTGAGTTAGTTTCTGATGCTGATTCGGTCATGATTTCGGCCTTTGATTTTGCGCCGTTTCCTGAATTCGTTGGGAAACGGCTGGTATCAACGAGTTACGCATAAAACGTCAGAATTTGGGTGCGATGAAAAACTTGGCTTGTCTGGGGTGTGGTTTGCCCGTTTCCGGATCGATTTTCGTGACTGTTAATCCTGTGACTGCCCCTTTTTCTTGGGCTGCTTGTATGAGTTTTTCGGCCTGTGTTTTTGTGAGGCCTTTGTTCTGTAGTACTAGTGAAAGTTCCCCTGCTTTGAGGTACCCGCCAGCTAGTGCCGGGATGATCAGGTGTAGGTGGTCTTCCGCGGCGAAGTCGTCGGCCTTGGTCTTGTGTACGCGCTCGGCCGGGATTTCGTCGGCGTCTGCCCAGCGCCATGCGATTCGGCCGGCCTCCTTCGCGTGGGCGATGTAGCGCACGGTGTTGGGTTTCCCGGTGGCTTGGTCGGTCCACCCTACTCGCTTCCCTCGTTTCGCGAGGCGCATGCGGAAGACGTTTTCGCACTTGCCCAGGGTTTCGATTGCGATGACGGCGCGGGCCCAGTTTGCCCATTCGGCCGCGCCGGCGCCAAGGTAGGCGAAGTCGCTGCCTTGCCAGCCTGGGCCTTTTCCGTCTGTCTTCTGGGGTTTGTTCGCGTGGTGGATGAGGAGGAGTGCGGCTTGGTACTCGGTCAGGATCGGGTTGAGGATGTTGCGAAGGAACAGGCTGACGTCCTTCTGTTGGCTGGCATCGGCTCCGAGGAACGCGAGCGCGGGGTCAATGGCTATCAGGTTGGGCCGTGTTTGTGTGAGGTAGTCGCGTAGGGCGCTTCCGAACGCGAGTCCGGTGTGGGTGTTGTCTTGAACGATGCGCACGTTGGCGAGGATCGTAGCCTCTTCTTCGGGTGTCAGTGTCATAGTGGCGAGTATCCCGTCGCGCATTTCGGCCATATCTCCCTCGTCGTTCTCTGCTTGGACAATGAGGGAGGTCTGCGGCCGTGGTACGGTAAGGCCAAGGAATTCCCGTCCGATGGCGAAGTGCATCATGATTGAGAGCATGAGGCTACTCTTGCCTACGCCGGTGGGGGCGACGATCAGTAGCCCGCCGCCGTAGGAGAGGTATCGCGACTGGATCACTTCGTTTGGATCTTCGCCGCTGATTGGGGTTTTGAGTTCGCCCAAGGTCTGAATCTTGCCGGCCGATTCGGCGGTTTCGCGTTCCTTCTCCCATGCTTTCCAGTTCGGTGCGCCGGTCGGGCCGTCGATCATGTATTGTGGTTGGTCCCCGCGCTTCACGCCGGGGAGGCGGGACAGGCGGCAGGGGTCTTTGCATGCGGGGTCGACGGCAAATCCTTCGGATTGGAGGATGGTGTGGAGGGTCTCCACACGGTTGCGGTAAAGCTGCCGGTCGGTCCCTGCATCGATCTTGACGATCGCGTGTACGCTCTTGCCTCCGCTGGTGACGATCGCCGCACATGGGAGTCGCAGCCGTCGGATGATGGAAAGCTGGTCTTCGAGCGGCATGTCGTCCGCTTCCACAAGGGTGTGGCGGCAGTCGGTGATGTTCGCGTTCCCGACGCCTTTGCCGTCGACTGGGTTGGGTCTGATCCATGCTCCGGCCTGCGGGTGGACTGTGCCGATGGCCGATTCGAGGTCGGTGCCGTAGTGGGCGATGCTGGCGAGAAGTTCGTCGCGGGTGTAGGTGTAGGTGCCTCGTCCGCCGGGTACGAGCTTCCCTTTCTCGGTCTCGATGGCTTGCAGGACGTACGAGACGAAGTCCTCGGGCTGGAAGACGGCGCGGAGGTACTTCTCGAGGTCCTTGTGGAGTTCGGTGGGGGCGGTCGGGACTGGTGACGCGAGAAGCACGGCCTTACGTCCTCCGATTGGGCTGTTCCAGTCGAGGGCGTGGCCTTCGCCTTTGGGTTCGCGTGAGCGGCCGGGGATGGTTGCTCCGTCTTCTCGGGCCATGTGCACAAGGGTTGCGACGGTCACGGTTGCGGTTCCGTGGCCGAAGGTTGCCCATTTCTTCTCGCATGCGAGGGGTTCATAGGATGCCGCACCTTGGCTCCATTGGTCCCACTCGCTGCATGAGATGCCGGCGGCATGACAGGCCATCCCCACTTTCAGCCAGTCGGCGTAGTTGTTGGTTCGGTGTCGGGCGAGTCCGTTGAGGCAAAGGCGGGCAGTTTCTTGGTCAGTCATGGGATGATTCCGTTCATGAGTTTGAGGGTTCGGCGTGCGCGTTTCATATCGCTGTTGGTGTTGTCTGCAAGGCACAGGATGGCGACTTCGAGTTCTTGTGAGTATTGGTGTTGTCCGCGCACGAGGTCGATTTTGCGCGTGCATTGGTCTTTACAGGTGATGATCGGCATGAAGAGTTGATTGGGCGTGTCCGTTTTTGGTGGGTCCCATAGGATGTTGGCGTCTTGCGCGGTGACTTCTTCGTGGCAGACATCGCAGATTGCGACGAGGCCTGTGTTTCCGTTTTTGAAGTGTTTCATCATGAATGACATAGGGTCCTCTTTCTCCATCCGTTGTTGGCTATCTCGTCGATCGTGGCCTTGGCTTTGTCGAAGGTGGTCTCGGGTCCGTGTTCGTAGCCGTAGTCTTTCAGGGTTCGCAGTTGCTTGGGTGAGGCCAGTTTTTCCTTGGACCGCTTAATGAGTCGGTCAAGGATTGCTGAGGCGTGGCCCCTGCTCTCGATCTTGTCCGTGTCGATCCCGAACCGCTCGAGCACCTTGATTTGGCCGGGGCTGGGTTTCAGCTTCTGCCAGCCGAACAGGGGTTCGTATTCCTGTAATTCCCGGTCCCCGGTATCGATCGCGAAGGCCATGGGATCCACGACGCGCTTCTTCTTGTGGCTTTGTGCCGCGAGTTCCTTGGCGAGAGCTTCCTCGCGTTCGTGGGCCACGTTGCGCTCGGCTTCTTCTTCGAGGTCTTTGAGGTCGAGTTGTTCGCCCGCCTTGTCCTCCTGAATCTGCGTCATCTTGGTGGCGATGGCTTCGGATTCGGCTATCAGGCCCGAAGCGTGACAGAGCCATCCTTTTTCCAGTTGCCAGAGGAAATCGAGGATGAGCAGGTCTGGTTTTGGCCCTGCGAGTTGGGCTGCGATGCGCCCTTCTATCGTGGATAGGTCGAACCCGTCGGCATACACGGGCCGCATTCCTCGTCCCATGATCTGCTGATAAAATGAGGGAATCTTTGTGCATCTTAGATTCGCAATACAGCCAACGTCGGCTTGATCGTAACCCTCTGTCAGCAACATTGAATTTATTAGGACGCGAGTCTCTCCGGTGTTGAATCGTGCGAGTTTCTCACGCCTGTTGTCGCTCATTCCGTCGATGTGTTCGGCGGCGACTCCGCGCCGAACCAGTTCGGCGGTCAGCCGTTCGCTGGTGGCAATGAGTGGAACGAAGATGAGCGTTTTTCGGGAAGGTGCTACTTCTGCGATGGCGTCTGCGATTCTGGGTAGGTATGGGTCGAGTGCGTTGCCGAGGTCTGCATCGTTGAAGTCGCCAGCCGTAGTTCGGACTGAATTGATGTCGATCTTTAGCGGAACGGTGAGGCCCGCAAGTTTGCACAAGAAGCCTTCTGCTTTTGCCCTTGAATATTTATATTCGTAGGCTTGTGCTTCAAAGTATTGGGTAAGACTGCGCTTGTCACCGCGAGTCGGAGTGGCAGTGACGCCGAGAACCTTCGCATGCGGGAAGGCTTGGAGGACGCGTTGATAAGTGACAGAGAGTACGTGATGAGCTTCGTCCGTGATGATGGTGTCATAGCCGTGTGCCTGTGCTTGTGCGAGTCGGTTTTGTCGGCAGAGGGTTTGGATAGAGCCTACTGTCGCCATGAACATTGAACCTTGCGCGGTTTCGTCGGCTTTCTCGATAGCGGCGCGGAGTCCGGTAAACTTGTAGAGCTTGTCCTGTGCCTGCCGGATGAGTTCGTCGCGGTGTGCGAGGATGAGCACGCGGCGTCCTGCGGCGATTTCCTTCTTGGTGATTTCGGCAAAAATAACCGTCTTTCCCGTACCTGTTGGACAGACTATCAGCACGCGGTCGAAGTCCTTCCACGCGGCGAAGGTGGCGTCGACAGCTTCTTGTTGGTATGGGCGCAGCGGCATCATGGGGCGTTTTGCGGGGTGTGTGTTTTGGTTTCTTTTGCCGCGTTGTATATCGCCTTAGCCAGCTTGGAGCGTATCGTCCGTTCAGACCCGCACCTGTACCAACCGCTCGGCATCTGTAGCGACACATGGCGTCCGTCCGGTGACACGGCGAACCGAAGGACGTGTTCAAAGTGCGTCCAGCCCTCGCCGGGTGCTTCCATGCGCTTTCGGGCCTTTGCCGCAACACCTTTGCGGCTTTTGGCTATCTGCCTATCCTTGCGGAGTTTCCGATAGCTAGGTGACGCGCACGGCTTCATATTACCTTGTTCGCTATACTCATTGCCACGGCCCGACCTGTTGCGTTTCTTCCTTTCCGCACACGACGCAATGGCGCATCGGCGCGTTATGAATTACGCAGCATCCCGGCCCGACAGAACACCCGCTCTGCCACTTGTGCCCTATCACGCGGCATACCTCCCCTTTCTTCACGAGTTCTCGGATCGTGTCGTCATCAATGCGTTCCATAATCCATTCCTTCCAGTTGATCGTGTTGGTTCCAGAATCAGCGAACAAGAGCATCGAGCCTACCGCGAGAAGCGCGGCGGCAATTCCTATCCTCTTCATGGTTTCCTTTCTCGCGGAGGCTCATGCTCCGCGTTCGACAAGAATGCTTGTAGTTTTTCAACCATCCCGGCTGACGTATGTGTTTGAATCACTCCGTTGTATTCCATTTCGTGGACCTGCGCGGCCAGCACATCGACACAAAAGCGCAAATGCTCAATGGCTTCATTCAAAGTCGAACCAGCGGGTGGAGCGCTACGCTCTCCCGCACTTGGCGTTTCAGAATCGTTCATGGTTTCCTTTCAGCAGGAGAGCGAGGCTCACCCTGGCAGTTGTGCCCCTTGAGGGCTTCGCTCTGGTTTCGCTCTTTCACTGCCTCGATCATTTCCATTCTCCGTTCGCAATCATCTGCGCCCGATGTTCGTTCACGATCTTTATTGCTGCCTTCTCGGTTTTCGCCCACACATGAGAAGTGAGGATGTCTTGGATTCCCTGCCCTCGAAATGCCGGGGCGGTCGAGCGCGGCCAGATAGTGTGCGACGGAGTGCATCCGATGTCGTACTTGTCATTATCGGTTCGCTCAACCCTCTCCGTGCTTCCGTCTTTGAGCATATGCACGCGCCACACGCTGTACCCGCGAGTGATAAGGTCCACCGTGTCGGGGTCCACTTCGTATTCCTCTATGTCGTTGTAATCGCCATCCTTCACGACAGACATGAACTGTTCGGCCTTCTTCCGAGTCGAGAACAGAGCATCAACCCTGTAATCGCTGTAGCTGCCGGAATTGACTGCGTATATCTTCATAATTCTCCTTTCAAATCCGAGGCACTCGAACAAGAGCGAGGGGCACAACCAGCGGAGGCAGCGTACCCGCCTGCCGCAGCCGGGCCGCTGCTCCCTTTGTTGGACATATGGCGGTTGACCCACTCGAT
>Ga0172381_10008314_pt1 | contig 10162 bp, 10 predicted proteins | sample Leawel6488metaG_FD_119754 | JGI IMG/M metagenome (GOLD analysis project Ga0172381, IMG submission 119754) | Leachate microbial communities from a municipal landfill in Southern Ontario, Canada - Leachate well 64-88 metaG | ecosystem: Engineered > Solid waste > Landfill > Unclassified | place... | reverse complement strand
CTTTCCAAATTCTTCATTTGTTAAAAACCCCAAAGACCATATACCCTTGGAGGGATACTCCACCAAAACCACTTTCTTGAATCCGAATTCTTTTTGCGCCAGAATAAATGAAATAACCTGTTTAAAAGCGGGATAAATATTCTTAATCAACGGTAGGCTGGAGAACCATTTATCTATTAAAGGAAATACCATTTTGCCTATATAACGGTTGGCCAGAAAGCCCACAAGGAATATAAGCAGAATAAAAATAAGCGCTCCTAAACCGGGAATATAGAAACCCAAAGACTCTCTAAGGTAAACATTTAAGAATCTGCCTAAAATATTATCAACAAAGTAGAATAAAACAGCCAGAAGATAAAGCGTCAAAAAAACAGGGACCACCAACACCAGGCCGGTTATAAAATGCTTTTTTATTCTTTTCATCATCCGCTCCTCTTTTGCCTATCTTGCAGATTATTTGTTTTTAAATAACTTTCGGTGAATTTTATTATGTTGTTCATCATCAAAACCGCTTCCACAGGGTATTTACCTACAGCTGATTCCGCGGAGAGCATAATAAAATCAGTGCCATCTATAATAGCATTCGCCACATCAGTTACTTCCGCGCGCGTGGGCCTAGGATTTTCAACCATACTCTCAAGCATCTGCGTAGCGGTAATGACAAATTTACCGGCACGGTTACACTTCTTTATGATCATCTTCTGGATAACCGGGATTTCATAGATCGGCAATGATACCCCCATATCCCCGCGCGCTATCATAATGCCATCGGAAACCTTAATTATTTGGTCGATATTCTTAATGCCCTCCCGGTTCTCTATTTTAGCGATAATTTGGCACTTTGAACCTGGTTGCAATAACTTTCTCAATTCTAAAATATCATTCTTAGTGCGCACGAATGACTGCGCGATAAAATCTACGCCGTGCTTTTCGCAGAAAAAAATGTCATTTTTATCCTTAAGGCTTATGCCGCCAAATTCAAGCTTAGCGTTAGGAATATTAATACCCTTATGCCCTTTTAACAAGCCACCGGCCGCTACTCTGGCTTTAAGCCTGTTTTTAGCTCTGTCAATAACTTCTAAAGCGATATTTCCGTCATCAATAAATACCTGGCAACCGTTTTTGATGCTGCTTAAAGAACCCTGATAATCAAAAGGTATTATATCAGCCGAACCTTTAGTATCTTGCTGGGTAAGCCAAACTATCTGTCTTTTTTTAAGTAAAACCGGAGAAACAAGAGCGCCTACTCTTATGCGGTGCCCCTGAAGATCGCCCAAAACTTTTATACGCCTGCGATACTTCGCATTTAAAGACCTTATAAGCTTTATCCTGTTTAAGAGTTCTTCTGGTTTACCATGCGAGAAATTGAGGCGGGCAACATCCATTCCGGTAAAGATCATATTCCTAATTACCGTTGTATTTGATGAGGCCGGGCCAAGCGTACAAATTATTTTAGCTTTAACCATAGAATCCTCCCGCTTCTTTATAAACAGGCAATAAGAATAAAGATCTTAATTCTTTATCAGCAGCCTCGAAAGATTTTCCTTGAGCCTTGATCTTTTAACAAATTTTGATGCAACTTCAAATGCCTTTTTTGAAAGCTTATTCCTTAACCGGCTGTCTTTGATTAAGGCTTCAAATTTCCTGGTAAAATCGTCTTTGTTAACATCAAAAAACAAAGCCGCATCCTTAAACTTTTCCAATACCGGCAGATGGTTTAAAAGAAGAGCCGTGTTACAAAGTGCGCTTTCATGGGTACTTAAAGAAAAGGACTCGCTCAGAGAACTATTTATATATATATCACTAAGATAGTAATACTGGAAGAGTTCATTTTTATTCAAAAACCTCTTGTAAAAGAATTGAAAGGGAAATTTTCTGCGCACCTGCAAAAGTTTATGGTAAAGATCCGGCTCAAGCCACCTACCGATAAAAAACAGCTTAAGATTTTTATTTCTTTTTAGAATCTGAGGCGCTCGTTCCAGCACAATATGAGCGCCTTTAATCCTCTCCAGCCTGCCCACGTAAAGCGAAATAATATCTTTCTTGCCGATATTATGTTCACTCTTTATCTTATCCTGAATAGTTTTGTCAGAAGAAAACCGCTCAATGGTATTCTCCACCAACACTACCTTCTCCAAGAAAACGGGGAAATAACGCGCAAAATTCTCGTATTCATAAGCAGAAGGACAAATTATCTTATCCGCAAGCTCTATCATCCTCTCCTGGTTATAAAGAAAGTTATTCAGTGTCCGAAACCCTGATTCTTTTTCTCTTCTTAGTATACTATGGAAATGGTAAATAATCTTCGGCCTTTTCTCTTTATGCTTCTTTATCCATTTTAACTCTTTTGTCCAATTTACGAAATGGTGAATTAAATAGTCAAACTTACACCAATCATAATCTTTAAGGAAATCGTTTAAGCTGGAGTAGTTTTTAATCAAACCTTCAGGGAATAAGAGTTTAACCGGCTGTCTGCTGGTAAATCCGGCACTGATTAAAGTATAGGCCTCATAGCCTAGATCAAGGAGCGCCGTCCTGCTCTGGCCGACTATCTGGCCGACACCCCCGCAGTAAGTTTTACCGGTCGGATACTCAAAAGAAATAAAAAGTACTTTTTTCATAATTCTTCCCCTTATAATTAAGTAGTTTTAATAAATAGATTAAACCGCAAGAATTGACTTTACGCAGATAATAGAGATAAAGCCCGAGATCTTTTGATAAACATAGCCCGGAAAAAGCCTATGCTTTATTTAAATATAAAGTCTGTGTAGGATAAGCGAATTCTATACCGTGCTTTTCAAACTCTTCTTTAATCGCAAAATTAATTTCCTGCTGGATATCCATATATTTATTATAATCAGGGCTCAAAACAAAATAAACTATTTCAAATACAAGACTAAAGTCTCCGTAACTAAAGAAATGCGCGCGGTCAAAAGCTGTCTCTTTAACACTTTTGATAATATTCTCGATAATCCCGGGAATTTCTTTTAACTGCTTAAGCGAAGCCTGATACGTTACACCCAGGCGGAACAAAACACGCCTTTTCTCCATAGCTCTATAATTACGCACCCGCGAATCCGTAAGATCAGTATTGGAAAATACCACTTGTTCCCCGCCCAAGCTGCGTATGCGCGTGGTTTTTATCCCGATATACTCGACTGTGCCCATAAAATCGCCGATTATTATAAAATCCCCTATTTTAAAAGGGTGATCAAAAACAATAGAAAAATAACTGAAAAAGTCTTTTAATAAGGCCTGGGCTGCTATGGCTACTGCAATGCCGCCGATCCCTAAACCCGCAATTATAGTGGAGACTTTATAGCCGAGATTATCCAACAAGATAACAATCGCTAAAACCCAAATCACAATTTTAAAAGCCCATAACATTCCGTCCAGACTGCGTATTACCGTGGGATCCTGCTGCCTTTTGACAAAATAAACGTTAATGCTCCAACCCACTAACATAACCATTATGCGCGCAGCAAAAAAAGTAATAACTATCATCTCCAGTATATTAACCAAAGAACCAGCAGCAGAAGGTAATTTTAGCGTTTTAGCGCTTACATAAAAACAACTGATATACAAAACCGGCAAGCCGATCTTTTCTAAAACTTTGATTAAAAAATCATCGAAAGTTGTAGCGGTCTTTTTCGCTATTTTTTTCAGGCGTCCCACAAAATAACGAACAATTATCTTAACAAAAAGTATCGAGATGGCTAATATTAATAAGGCAACAGCATAATCAGAGATACTATTACCTAAAAATACTCGATCCAAAATTTCCAAACTCATAACATTCCCTCCTGATTACTTTAACCTCAATGCCAGATCCATTAAAGTTTTTACCAAGAATGACTTTAAAAAAATAATGATCAAAAACGCAATTATTGGGGATATATCTATACCGGATCTCAAACCCAAAGGCAGTATTTTTCTGATCGGATAAAGTATCGGTTCAGTCGCCTTATATAAAAATTGCACTATAGCATTATACGGATCGGGATTAACCCAGCTAATCAACGCTCGAATAAGGATTAGCCAATAAATTATGGTTAATATTACGCTTAAGACCTGCGCGAACGCGCTTAAAAGATTAGACAAGATAAACATACCGGCTCCTTTTAAATCCCAGGTTTAATCCTCTAAAAAATAAAAAGCCAACTGCACAGCTTCGCGCAGATGGCGGCCCGACCATCTAAATCTTCAGGGATTATCCTGAACCCCATTTTTCCCAAAATATCTTATTAATTATTTTACTACCTTTAAATCTATTGTCAAGTCGAATCGTAAACCACTTTACGGTAAATAAGTAACTATCCGATTAAAAAGCCTAAGATATCCGGCACCCCGATTACAAAGAAGGCGGCACAGGGAGTATATCCGCGTAAATATCAAAAATATCTATCTGTTCCATATGCAAAAAATGGCCCGCGCCTTTTATAATTCTGACTTCGCAATTAGGGATCTGCGAAGAAAGAAACCTGACATCATCAAGGTCAATAATCGTATCTTTCTCCCCGTAAATCAAGAATGTCTTTTCCCTGATATCTGAAAGCTTAATCAAATCGCCGATCTTTTTCGCTGAGATTACCGCCAACCCGTGCTCATAAAAAGCCTTTAAATTCTCCTGGCTCATAGAATGAAACTGCTTAACGATCTTATTCTTGATATCCTTAGGCAGATTCTGGCCAAAACCCTCTATTAATATATCAGCCATTTTCTGCCTGTTTTCCGGGTCTACGGTAAAACCTTTTTTAATCGTTTCAACCATCTTGGCATTAGCTTTTGTCCCCAGGCTTGCCAGGCATAATTGCTTTACCCGGCCGTGATATCGCGCGGCAAACGCCATGGCGATTATCCCTCCCCATGAAGCAGCACAGAGTGAAACCTCGTTATTGGTGCCGGTAGCTTTGATAACCTCACGTAAAATATCCACCTGCTCATCCATTGTAACTAAACTCTGGCCCGAGACCACTTTGCCCCTGCCCTGATTAGGAAAATCAAAAAGCACTATCCGATAATAAGGAGCATAGCGTTCTACTAAGGTATGCCACATTGCCATAGACTGCTGGACTCCATTCAAGCAAATTATATGCGGCCCCTCATTCTCGTAAATCCTATAAGGGATAGAGAATCTTCCTAATTCTATAACCCCTTTAACAATTGCTAACCCGCTGCTTGAATACTTTGTAAAATTTGTCGCCTTAGGCATTGGTTATTCCTTTGATTAATAACCACTCCGGTTCTATTTTTCTAAACTCTTTAAATACGCTTTTCTCTCTTTAACGGCTTTTTTCACTCTCATGCCAACACCAAATCCGCTCAAGCCTTCAGCCTCCGCTTGATGCGCTGCTCCGGATGCGATTTTTCCCGCTTCTAAAACGTTATCCCCGCTCTCAACCAGTTCAGCCACAGCGGTTACAGCATTTCTCAAAGCTCTCCCCTTTACTTTTTCGTTCCATAAATCTAACAAAACTATTTCTATCTCGGATGTTAACGCAAAAGCCCCTATCATTTTTTCGGCAGAATCTTCGATGGTCCTGATAAATTCATCGGATACACCTTTGCTTTTCAGCTCTACGCTTAATTGCTCAAATGCTTTATCAACTGGCTGGCAAAATCCACCCGGAGAGATAAATAATAAAATAAGAAGTACCGGAAGAAAAAACAGAGATAAAACGTCTTTTTTCCGCATATGCTTTATTCCCAAGGTAATCACATTACTCCGCATTCAAAGAAATAATCAATTTAATACACTTAACCCCTTTTATGCAGCCTCTTACTATGCTTGATAAAATCGGAAGAGATAGCCTGTTCCATAGTATAAAGGCCTTTTTTCTTTTTAGCCAACCACTTGGCGGCATAAATTGCACCTTTTGCAAAAGCCGCGCGGTTAATAGATTCGTGAGCAATTCTTATGGTCTGATTCGGGAAACCGAAAATAACTTCATGCCTTCCGATGATTCCCCCTACCCTGATAGAATTAATATGCTGTTTACTGCATAAACCCAGAAGTTTGCCTATGCGCAAGGCTGTACCGGAAACTTCTTTCTTCCCCCGGAAATGTTCTTCCACGATCTCTATATCTAAATTCGGCACTATCTGTTGCAATATCCTGGAGGCGACAATCAAAAAATTTATTCCCAAAGTAATATTCGGGGAAAAAAGGACAGCCGTCTTTAAAGACATCTTTTTCAGTTTTAAAAGAGCTTCCTCGCTATAGCGGGATATTGCTGATACGATCTTTATCCCCATAGAGGCAGCGGCCTTATATTCATCAATCGCTTCAGCAGAGGAGAAATCAATGATTATATCAACAGGATTATCCTTATAAAAAGTATTGTAATTAAGGCTCGACGCGCTGTATATCTTCCCTAACTTAGACTTAATCCCGAAGAAATTACTGGCATATTCCCGCTCATCCTGATGCGTTTTGCGGATAACCCAAGATAAATAGAGATCTTTATCCTGCATTACCTCCTGCGCGACCACGCGGCCAGTCTTACCAAAACCAAATAAACCTATTTTTAACGGCATAATATCATCCTTTCAATACTATTTTTATCCTATTAATAATTATTATAAAGCTAAACAGGGAGATTGCAAGAAAATCCGGGAGGAAAGAACAGGCTGGCTCTTAGAATTACCTCTATGCTTTTGCTAATAAACCGCGGAACATAAAAAAAGCCGCAGCCAAAATACACAATGCCGACCATAAGTAATCTTTTTTTAAGCCTTCTTTCATATAAAATATGCAAAACGGCACAAAGACCGACAAAGTTATTACTTCTTGTAGTATTTTCAGCTGGCCCAGGCTCATTACCTGATGCCCTATCCTATTCGCGGGAACTTGCAGAAGGTATTCGAACAAAGCAACCCCCCAGCTTATAAGAGCCGCCGCTATCCAAGGCTTAGTGCTGTGGTTCTTGAGATGCCCATACCAGGCGAATGTCATGAATACATTACTGCATGCCAGCATTAAAGTCGTAATAATAAACCTGCTCATCGCTTTACTCCTTCTTTCGCAGAAACTTCAAGATTGTGAGAATAATATCTATAGGGCTTGGCGGGCATCCCGGGATATGCAATGCTACCGGCAATATACTCCCCACCCCTTTACAAACATAATAAGAATCTTTAAATAGCCCTCCGTCTAAAGCGCAATCTCCCAAGGTGATGATAAATTTCGGCTCCGGCATCGCTTCATAAGTACTTTTAAGAGCTATCAGCATATTCTTAGATACAGGCCCGGTGACTAAAAGGCAATCTGCGTGGCGAGGCGAAGCTACAAAACTAATACCGAATCTCTGTAAATCATAAATCGGATTATTCGCTGAAATAATTTCCGACTCACAAGCTCCGCAAGATCCGGTATCAACTTCACGTATATGCAAAGACCTGCCGTATCTTTTACGGATCAACGATCTTAATTCAGAACCAGCCTCTTCTATCCCCTTGGATAATTCCGGTTCGATATGCAACGAAACAACACCTTTTAAAATTCTGCTTTTTAATATACGCATCATAGTTTAAAGATCGTTTCCTGAATATGATAAATCGAAACTTTTATTGCAAAGAGGAAAATCGGGAATAATATCTCCTATCACCGCGAAAGATAACCCCTGCCAATTTAAGAAAGAAGAATCTACTATCTTGCATCTTTTAATCAAACCCATAGGGCCGATCTCCAGCCAGAATAAAACCGGACCGCGCCAACCTTCGCTATAACCCAAGGCGCTTCCACCCTTTAGTTGAAAATCAGATCTCAATCCCTCATTCTTATCGATCTTGGCTAAGAAATATTCGATCAAACGGCATGATTCTTCAAATTCATTGATCCTGACTCGCAATCTAGCCAGCACATCCCCGGATTCCTGAAGCGAAATCTTAAATTTCGCCTGATCGTATATTCCGGGGAAATATTTTCTTAGGTCCATAGGGATACCCGAGGCGCGCGCAACTAAGCCGACCGCGCCCAGATCTTTTGCTGTTTTTTTACGTAAAACACCGGTAGTATCAACCCGGTCCATAAAAGATATGCTTGAATTCAATATCTTGGTTAACTCATTAAAATCATATTTTATCCGCTTAAGAGAGTCAACAATTAACTCTTTTCTCACTTCATCAATATCCTGCGTCACCCCGCCTATAACATTAATCTTACGCAAATATCTATTACCGCTTATTTTTTCATTCAATTGCAGGATAGCCTCTTTTATAATCGAAGCATAGGCGTGAGGAAAACTAAAACCGGCATCCAGCGCCATTCCGCCTATAGCATTCACATGATTGTGCATCCGTTCAAGCTCTAAAAAAATAGCCCTTAAGATACTTGCCTTGGCAGGAATCGTCACCCCAAATATTTTCTCAGCCGCCTGGGCAAAAGCGAGGCTGTAGGCAAAACTTGAATCACCGGAAACGCACTCCGCTAAGCCTAATAAATCAGCATAAAGCTTACCCTCGAAAAGCTTCTCCACACCACGATGGGCAAAACCAAAACGCAGCTCCAGGTTTACGATCGGTTCACCCGCGAGGCTAAAACGAAAATGACCGGGGCCGATTATCCCGGCGTGTATGGGCCCTACCGGGACTTCGAATATTCCTTCTCCGTCAACTCTATTGAATTTATAATCACTTAAGTTACCAGCCTGCGTAATTTTAAAATCTTTTCTTAAAGGATAGTCCCCTTTTGGCCAAACTTCATCATGCAGCCTTAAGCGCCTTAAATCCGGGTTCTCTTTGGGCTCAATACCGAACATCTCCCAGATCTCTCTTTCAAAGTTAGCGGCTGAGTACATGCTTTTAGCTAAAGTATCAAAATAAGCGTGCTGCTCCGGGATATCCATGCTGACAATAACCCATTGGCTATTCTTAAAATCCACGAATACGCAGCGGATAACAAAAATTCCGCAAGCTTCGCGCTCATCGCAGGCAAAAAGCATCATTACCGGGGAAGAAAGAATTTTATGCAGAGCAAGAGATGTACCCTTAAAATCCAAAGGGTTAACTTTAAGCAAGACTTCATCCGCATAGGGCCGGGAAACAGCAAGCGCTTCAAAATCCGGCAGGACTTCTTTTATCCTTGCAATAATCTCTGAGCTATCCATAACAAATCCTTATATTTAAAAACCATTACGGCGCCTAAACCGCAAATCAGAATAAAAAGAAATAAAAAAGCAAATTTTCCGCTCAGAGGCTCCCCTGATTTCTCCATTCCCTTAGGAAGATTGCCGAAAAACATCTTTCCGAAATAAAAAATAAATGCTCCGAATATAACCGAGAGAAAGAATAACATTAAAAACGCAATAATGTAAGAACCCTTAGCGAAAGCGGCGGTAATAATCATAATCTCGCTGATAAATATAGAGAACGGCGGAAAACCGGTAAGGGCAAACATACCCAGAAGCATCAGAATGCCGGTAAAAGGCAAAGCCTTGATCACTCCTCTGATAGAATTCATATTATGTTTTTTATAAGCACTGACAATATTGCCTGCCCCGAAAAACATAAGCGACTTGGTCACTGCGTGATTAAAAATATGCAAAATCGCTCCGCCAATAGCTAAGGGTGACCCTAGCCCGAAACCGATAGCAATTATCCCGATGTGCTCGATACTGCTGTAAGCAAGAAGACGTTTTAAGTCTTTCTGGATCAAAATAAAACCGCTGGAGATAGCCAATGAAATTACGCCAAAAAGTATCATCAGGTGCGTAAAATAAACTATTTCCCCGCTCTTAATTAGAATTATCCCAAATCTTAAAATAGCGTAAACAGCAGTTTTTAATAAAACTCCCGAAAGAAGTGCGCTTATAGGAGCAATTGCCTGGCTATGGGCATCCGGCAACCAGGTATGCATAGGCGCCAAGCCCGCTTTAGTTCCGTAGCCGACCAAAACAAAAATAAAAGCTATCTTTAAAATATTCTTATCCAGCACATGCGCTACAGGCATCATATCCGACCAATTCAAGCTTTTACTTAATCCGGAAATCGAAAAAGCGTAAGAGAATAATATCGTCCCTAAAAGCGCGAAAGCTATCCCCACCGAACAAATAATAATATATTTCCAGGCAGCTTCAACAGATTCTTTAGAGTTATAAAAACCTACAAGAAATGCCGAAATCAACGTAGTCATTTCAATCGCAACCCAGAGCATCCCTAAATT
>Ga0172381_10008313_pt1 | contig 10162 bp, 5 predicted proteins | sample Leawel6488metaG_FD_119754 | JGI IMG/M metagenome (GOLD analysis project Ga0172381, IMG submission 119754) | Leachate microbial communities from a municipal landfill in Southern Ontario, Canada - Leachate well 64-88 metaG | ecosystem: Engineered > Solid waste > Landfill > Unclassified | place... | reverse complement strand
TATTAAAATTAAAATTTTTTTTATATTATTTTTTCTTTTCTTTTGAACAAAAGCATATCCACATTTTATACAATATGAATCTGTCAATGAATTTGCAGTTCCGCACCTTGGACAATATTTAACACCAACTTTCTTCATAAGATTATATATTTTCTTAATTTATAAATTATTATTTAATTTTATTTTGTCTTTGTGATGGTCCCACGCAGAATCGGACTGCGATCTTGTCCACGTCAAGGACACGTCTTAGCCATTGGACTATGGGACCTAAAAATCACTTGTAGGTTTTACAAATTTTATAAACCAAAGGGAAGTTGAAATTAGTTTTATTAAAAGAATGTATTTTAAAAGATTATTCCTTTTTTATAACTAACTAACTTATTTAGTCATTTATTTACTTTGTTATTTATTTAGAAACTTTTATAAGCAATTATTTATTAATTGTTTAAATGAAAAAATATTTGCTTTTAATTGAGGATGAAAAAATTTGGGCGAAATTTAAAAATAAAATACAAAAAGATATTAATACTTCTATTTTAAAATTAATAAAAGAGTATGTCGAAAATGATAAAAAATAAAAGAGATAATCCTATTAATCGTCGTGGACAAGTTACTATTTTTATAATTATTGCAATCTTAATCATCACGGGAGTTATTGCATACTTAATTTTAAGAGAAGGATCATCTTCTGTTTCTCTTCCTGTTAGTATTCAGCCGGTTTACTCAACTTTTCTTTCTTGTGTTGAAGAACAAGCGAGAATTGGGATAACTATCTTAGAAACACAGGGGGGTTACATTGATATTCCTGAATTGGAAATTGGTTCAGAATATATGCCCTTTTCCTCACAATTAAATTTTTTAGGAAATAATCTCCCCTACTGGTATTATGTTTCTGGAAATAACATTCAAAAAGAACAGGTCCCTACAGAACAAGAGATGGAAAGGTCACTTGCTGATTTTGTTAATTATAGAATTTCTTCTTGTGATTTTGATAATTATTATAAAGAAGGATTTGAAATTAATTTTGGAGAATCAAAAACAATTGTAGATATTAAAGAACAAGGTGTTTTTTTGAATATTAATTTTGATCTTTCTATAACAAAAGGGAACGATACGTCTTTAATATCTAATCACAATCTTGAAATTGATTCTAATTTTTATTCTCTTTATAATTCTGCCTTGGAGATTTATGAAAAAGAACAAAATGAATTCTTCTTAGAGAAGTATGGTATTGATGTCCTTAGACTTTATGCTCCAGTAGATGGGTTTGAACTCTCTTGTGCTCCTTTAATTTGGAATGCTGAAGAAGTTTTTGATAATCTAAGAAATGCTATTGAAGCAAATACTCTTGCTTTATCTTCTGAGGAATTTACTTCTTCTGAGAGAAAATATTTCTATGTTCAAACAAGTTCAAGTAATTCTGTTCGGTTTATCACTTCTCGTGAATGGCCAAATAGTATAGAAGTCTTACCTTCTGAAGGGGTTTCCCTAATTGCTAAACCAGTAGGGACACAAGAAGGAATGGGTCTTCTAGGATTTTGTTATGTTCCTTACCATTTTGTTTACAATATTAATTATCCTGTTTTAGTTCAGATTTATAATGGGGATGAGATTTTTCAGTTTCCCCTTGCAGTTGTTATCCAAGGAAATCAACCAAGAAAATCTCTTGATACTCTTGCATTTAGGAGTAATAATAAACTTTGTGATAATATGAACAGTTTAACTTCTGTAAAAATTTATGATTCTGATTTAAATCCTGTTGATGCGCAGATTTCTTATACTTGTCTTGGAACTACTTGTGATATTGGAAAAACTTCTTCGGGTGTTCTTGAATCTGACTTTCCTCAATGTGTTAATGGGTACATACTTGTAAAAGCTGAAGGTTATCGTGATAAAAAATATTTATACTCTTCTGTAGATGAAAGTTCTGCAAATATTATAATTCATAAACTTTATGATTTGTCTATTGATTTAAACATAGCTACCCCTTATGATAGCGCAATTATTTATTTTAAATCTGATGAAGATTCTGAAGTTGTTTATTATCCTTTACAAAAAAAGGTTAATCTTAGCGAAGGAGATTATGAAATTTCTGTTTATGCTTATACAAACTCTTCAATCCAGTTCCAAGAAATAACAGAAGAGCAATGTATTGATGTTGCTGATTCTGGTTTGGGGGGTGTGCTTGGATTTACTGAAGAGAGATGTTTTGATATTACAATCCCTGCACAAGTGATAAATAATGTTCTTTCTGGAGGGGGTAAGAAAAATATTTCTATTTCGGAGGATATCCTGAAAATTTCTGATCTTATTGAGATAAGTGCTGATTCATTTAAAGTTCCTACTAAGTTAGAGCATCTTCAAGAGAATTATCTTGCTTTTGAGTCAAGTAAATTGGAGGTTAATGTTAAATGAAAATTAAAAAAAGTTTTTTCTTTGTTATGTTTTTACTTGGGATTTTTTCTCTTGTAACAATTTCTTCTTATTCAAGCTCTGTTCAATTGAGTCAACTTGGTGTTTCTAAGGGGGGGAATGTTGATACTACCTGTGATGACAGTTCTGATTTTATTGTTCAGATTCAACCTTTTGGATGTACGCCGATGGTAGTTAGGAGTGATTTGCTTGAAGAAAGAGAAGTTCCTGTTTTTTGTCAGTTGGGGGTCACAAAAATAAATCCTTTGGTGAATATAAACGCAATTGATAGCGTTTCAATTTCTGGAAAACTTTCTTCAGAAGTTGCAGGGGTTGCTTTTTATCCTGCTAAGGCTGCAATTGACTCTGAGACAAAACTTGATTCTTCTCTCCTTGAAAATATTGGTTATGTTATAATTCGTTTAAAAAAACAATCAAATGCTTCTGCTATGCCAGAGTTTGTTTCTGGAAATTTGACTGCAACATTAAAATATAGTGTTGATGAAGCATTAGGTTTTGGAGATGGAGTTTATCACATTCCTGAGATAGAAGATGAAGATTGGGAATCTAATAAACATCTTTATCAATTCTGGGGAAATAGAGGCTATTTAAAAGTTGAAGATATAAATTCAGATGAAGTAACTCTCTCTGTTTATAATACAGATGATGATAGGAAAATTTCTTCTGTAACTCTTAAAAAAGGTGAGACTTCAAACACAATTAAAATCCCCGGTGTTGGTTGCGGTGCAGGTATCAAATTAAAGGTAGATGATCTTGAAAATCCAACTACACGTGCTCAATTGTTGATTAATAACGAAGTTATTGAAGTAGGAGAGGGTGAGAAATTTCTTGAAAATAAATGTATTTTAAAGGATATTAAGAAAATTGGGTTAGTTCAACAAGTGAATATAAGGTGTGAGGAAGATGAAGAAGTGAGTAATATAGAATTAATTACAAGTCCTAAAATAAAAATGAATATCTCTGGAGAAGAGAGAGAATTTGGTGTAGGAGACTATCTTTATCAAAATGGTTCTATGGAAGTTTATCTTGCGTATATAGGAACAAAAGGAGATAAGGATAAGATTGAAGATTCATTTGTGTATCTTATTTCAATGGATTCAAAAGATAAATCTCTTAGTGAGGAAGATATATCTTCTTTTAATTTTGTTGTGGGGGATTTGATTGAAGCAAATGCAAACCAAGATGGGCCTGTTATAGAATCCATGTTAAATAAAATTGCAGGAGCAAGCAATAGACTTTCTCGTCTGGTTGTATATGGACAATCTCTCTCGCGACTGAATTATAATAATAAGAAGAGCACCAAAATTTTTGGTTCAGATGTTGCTATTTTAGGTTACGCAGGTGTGGTAGATGAAATAATTAAGGGAGATATTCAAGAGGAATATGAAAAGGCTAAAGAATCTTATGAATCTTTGTTTGATACTTATAATGAGGTTGGTTGTTCTACTCCCCCTGCTGAGACTTACGGAGAACAGGCTTTGTTTAAACAAATTGAACTTGCATCTGTGTCTAATCAGGGAAGATTAGCTCTTGAGTTGTGTGGGCAGTTTAAATCTTATTATCCTGATTCTAAATTAACCGTTTCTAGATTCTGTGATAACCTTTTTAGACTTTCCAGCAAATATTCTAATGAGAATTATGTTAAGGTTAATAATAAGATAGTTACTATTTCTCTTGAAAATATTTATGAACCTTCTGTTGCCGAATATAAAGTTGATATAACTATATGGGATAAAGATAAGAAAGCGACTTCTTACCCCTTATCTAAGGGAAGGATTTTTTATTTTAGTAGATCTAACTTTGTTCAATTAATTTCTGCGGATAATGGTTATGCAAAAGTGAAAGTGGGTTCTGATAATTCTAATTTGATGGATATAATAAGAAAAGAATTTGGTTCAGATATTATTACTTTCAAAAAGGATGAAGTAAAAAAGATTGGGGACTATTCTTTTAGTGTTAAGGATATTCATTTAGACAAAATTGCGAAGGTTTCTCTTACTTCAAATATTAATTCAGGGCAGACAAAAACAGAGTTTGGATTTAAGGTTGGAATTGAACAAAGAATGATTAAACTATCCCCTGATGAACTTAAGGATAAAATTGAGGAGTTAGATAAATTAATTTCTCCCTTACAGAACATTTCTGTAATCTTGGGGACAACGGTTAAAGGACTTAAAACTGCTTGTCTTACTGCTGGTGCTCTTTTTGTGACAAGTAATTTTATTGCTGGGCTTGGAAATGAAGGAACAGCAAGACAATATGTAATGAGAGGAGAAGATAGTTGGACTGAAAGATGTACAGAGAAAGTAAATAGTGGGGACTACTCTTCATTAAATGCATGTTTTAATGATAATGCTGAGAAAATTAATTCTGATGTGGGTAATCTTACAAAACTTATCACAAAACAAAATGATGAGATCAAAGTAATACAAAATAAATATCTTACTAAAGGAGATTTTTTTAATTCAGACATTGTGGATACAGATAAATTTATGGGTGATTACATTGAAAAAGTTAAGGATAAGATAAATAAAAATAGTGGACTCAATCCGGGTGTTAAATCTAACCTTTCAAATGCACTTAGTTATGATGGTTGGAAGAATAATGATTTTTCTATGGAGGATTTAAAAAACATCGAACTTTATTCAGATACAATCAGTTTTGATACAGCAAGTACTGAATTAAAAATGACTGCTAATAAAGAATTTCTTTCTGAATCTTCAGATATTATTTCTTCTTATGAAAATTCTAAAGAGATTAGAGATATAGTAAATAAATTAAACATAAAATCTTCTGATGTTATTTCTGTGCCAGTTTCTAGTGAGCAATTAATTAAATTGTATTATACTGGTTTAACAAATAGTGATTTGGGGAAGAAGAAAATTAATGAGGTTGATGATAATACTCCTATACAAATTGTTGAGACAAACCCGAATAGGAAAAAATATATTGTTGTTTTAGAATCACCTAATGGGGAAGATTATAACATTAAACGAAATGAGAAGTATTATCAAATTTATGACTATAATACTAAAGAAATTCCCCAAGGGGTAACCTTTGATAATAAATATTATTTTGTGAAGCATGATGCTTCTGATTATGATAATGATTATAAAAATCCTGAATTGAGATATTATGAAACTGAACCTTACAAAGGGCTTCCTGCGATTGTGCCTTTTGATACAAAAGGGGGATGGTATGTTGCTATGAAGCAGAATCTACCAACTGCAGGGAATATTCGAACATATGATGCTTCTGGGGAAGTTAATAGTTTTTATTTGTGTAATGTTATGGAAAATGGATTAGAAGAGTTTTATTCTAAAGGATATGGGGGAGATGAATGTATCTTAATTAACAGGGGAACAGGGCAACCTTATAGTCAGATACAAGGATTAGATGAGAAAACTGCAGAGAGATATGTTGAATGTGCGAAAGAGGCTATTAGTCAAGCAAGGGAATTATACCCTGCACAGGGAAAAATTAAGATTAGTACTAATTGCGGTAGTTTTACTATGAATATAGGTGAACCTGCATTGAATATCCCAGAATTCCAGTGTCAAGATTTTGCTTCTCCTGAAGATTGTATGTTATTGTTTAATCTTTGTGATCCAGTGATTTGTCCTTCAAGTCGTTGTGACTTTGGGGGAGCATATCCTGTTAGTGATGTTACACAGAGTGGAATTATAGGAAGTCTTCTTTTATGTTTGCCTAACTTTCAGGAAGGGATTATGATTCCAATTTGTTTAACTGGTGTTAAAAATGGGCTTGATGCTCTTTTATCTGTGCTGGGTAGTTATAAGAGTTGTTTGCAAGAAAGTTTAGACACTGGGAAGATGGTTGGAATTTGTGATGAGATGAATAGTATTTATCTTTGTGAGTTCCTTTGGGAACAGGCATTGCCTTTATCTAATTTAGTAGTTCCTAAAATAGTTGAATCAATGTTTGGACAGAATGTGAGAGGTGGAGGAGAATATTTAAGTGTGCAGAGCTCAATAGAGAATGCAGAAAATTCTGCGAGTTACTTTTCAAATTATTATGGGCTTAATGCAAAGGAAGCATTTACAACAAGGGCAAAAGAAGTAATTCAAAGTGAGGTGTGCTCTGTTTTCATATCTGGTGTTGCTCCTGATTTGGGGGATTTTGTTGATACTTTAACAGAACCAAATTCGCCTGTTCAATATCTTGGAAATTTTGAGGAGAATGTTCTTACTACTGCTACTACACCTTCAATTTCTCAATATAAGATTTTTTATCAGATATATGCTGGGCAGAATGAAGGTGCTTATTACCAAGTTTATTTAACTAAGAATGAAGAGGGTTCTTATTATCAAGATAGTTCGTCATCAATAATTGTTGCCTCTGGATATATTAATGTTGGGGGTTCTGTTTCTGAAACGCCTGATATCACAGCAGTTTCTGGATATGACAAACTTTGTATCAGTGTTAATGGGAAAGAAGAGTGTGGTTTCAAATCTATTACTACCAATGCTTTAATTGATTATGCAACTGAATCTTATGTTGCGAGTCAAGCAAATACAACCGGGATAACTACTTCAAATGAATGTATATCTGGAACGGTTTCATTAGTAAATATACTCAACCTTAATTTTCAGGAAGGTGTAGAATCAACATTGAATCCTGCAATTTATCAACAGGGTATAGTTCGTGTTTGTTCTACTTCAAGTCCTGGGAAGACAACTGATGTTAATTATGATAATACAGATGCAAGGTGGGTTGATGTTGGTTATTGTGATGATGAAGAAATGAGATGTTGGATTGATAAAGAGAGTGTTAAAGAAGTTATTAATGCAATTAATTTGGAAGAATCTACTTTTGAAAGTTTATCTGAAAGGGCTGGAGATGTTTTGGAGGACGCAGGCGTATCCACTTCAGATAGGGATTTTGAATCTGGTCTTGAACAAATTAAAAATGAGAGGGTTATAAACTCTAAAATAAATTTAATTAACTCTCTTTTAAGGAATGTTGTATGGAATTATCAAAAGGCATATTTACTTTTGTTAAAGGGGGATACTTATCTAGACCAGATTAAATCTTTGAGAAGCGAGGAGAATTCAGATAAAAAAGAAGAATCTACAAGTCCTTTTGATAATGAAGAAAGTTCTTCTGTACCCAAAGATAATTCTTTTATTTTAGGTAATGCAAGTTTATCTTTAGGAAAAACGTTAGATAGTGTTCCTTTTATTATGGATGTATTAAAATTAAGTTTAGGTGATACTTCTCAATTTAATGATGCAGGACAAGTTTTTGATTTTATTAATAAGAGTAATGACTTTTTTAGAACGACTGGTGACCTTATAGATGGAGATATTGTATTTTTAGTTAAAGGTTGTGCTTTTAATGAGATTACTTCTATTGGTATTGTTAATAAAACTAAAGAGGGTGTTAAAATAATCACTTCTAATGGTGGAATTGTTAAAGTTATAGACCCTATTGGGAAAGTGTTTAATGTTTCAGATGGAGAATATATTTATCGAGCGTATAGATATAAAAATGTAGATAAAGACGGAAGAAATGTATGGAATTTCAATTCTGCTATTAGTAAAATAAAAGATCTTGGGGGTGGAAAATATTCTTTATCCTCCCCTAGGAAAAAGATTATAGATGAGTTTTTTGTTGATGGGCTTTTGACATCTTCTCAGTGTGAGCAAATTGTTCCTTTTGGGGCTTTTGTAAATGATAAATTAGGTGCAACTCTTTCGAATATTAAAGACTTTTTAATCTCAAATAGAACATAAATTTTTAATTTCTCTTTCCAAATCTTTTTATATACATGATTTGTCTTTTTATTATGAAGTATTATCAGAAATTAAATCTGTAATTTACATTTGTTTATATTTAACAAACTAAGCGAGTGCGACCTTCTATTACTATGCGGGATTGCCAGAGTGGTCAAATGGGACAGACTCAAAATCTGTTGGCTCAGTGCCTACAAAGGTTCGAATCCTTTATCCCGCATAAATTATAAATCTTTTTTTATGAATAAATTGGGATATCCTTTTGAGAATAGAACAAAATCGCTGGCTGTTTTTTCTATTTCTGTTCTACCTGAGATTAATGATTCTTTAATATAATCTTGATTTTCCATAATTTTTTCTATCTCTTCAATTGTTGTTCTAATTATAATATCTTTTTCAGAAGTTATTCCGTTTTTAATTTGGACTTCGCCTTTGATTATTTTTAGATAATAAGAATTTACAAAATGTTTGTCTTGTTCAATATGGATTTGAATTATAGGTGCTAAATTTAGATAGGGAATTTCATGGATATCTTGAAGTTTTAAACTTGTGAATAGGGCTTCAATAATTTTTTTTTGTGAATGTTCGCTGTAAATTCCTTCATATTCTTGATTTCCTGCTCTGGAATAATAGACATAGGAAACTAAAAGTATTACTACGATAATTTCAACAATGTATAGAAATATTTTTGGGAGGTTTAATACTCTCTTTTCCGAATAATTTTCTTCCATAATTATTTTGGATTGGGTTCTTTTTCTTTTATCTTGTCTTCAAGTTTTAATTTTTCAATTAATTCTTTATATCTATTTCTTATAGTAACTTCAGTTATACCAGCAATATCTGCAACTTCCCTTTGAGTTTTTTTCTCGTCATTTATTAAAGCTGCAACATATAAAGCAGCAGCAGCAATTCCTGCAGGACCTCTACCTGATGTTAATTCAACTTTCTCTGCATTTTTTAAAACATTTAATGCATCATTCTGTGTTTTTGGAGAAAGTTTTAATACTGAAGAAAATCTTGATATATAATCTTTCGGAGAAGATTGTTTTACTTTTATTCCTAATTTCCTTATTATAAATCGATAAGTTCTTCCTATCTCTTTTCTTTCAATATCTGATGCAGTTGCCATCTCATCTAGAGTTCTGGGTATATTATATCTTCTACATGCTGCGTAAAGACATGCAGCGATAACTGATTCCATACTTCTCCCTCTGACTAATCCACGTTGTAGGACATAATTATATAATCTTGATGCTTCATCTCTTACTACATTTGGGAGATTTAAATAAGAAGCAATTACTCTTAATTCGGCCATGGCTAATCTTAAATTTCTTTCGATAGATGTTGAAACTCTTTCTTGCCATTTCTTTAACCGTAGGAATTTTCTTGTTTGTCCTGGTTCTAATCTATAAATATCTGAAATCTCTCCTACATTTGTAGTTAAACCTTTGTCAAATTTTTGCATAGAAATAGGTGCTCCTCCTCTCCCTTTTTTTTCATCTTTGTCAAATTTTCCACTTAAATCTGCTCCATTATCTGTCATCTTTTCTTCTACGACAAGCCCACAATCATTACAAATAATTTCTCCTAAATGAGAATCATATGTTAAATTGATACTTCCACATTCTGGACATTTTTTTACAAAATTCATTTTTTAAATTTCTCAGTATGGTTTATAAAGTTTTTGTATATATAAACCCTTCTTTTTTTGTAACCTTGTTTCAGAAGTAAAAATTGATAAACTTTCAAGGATATCTCTTTGATAATATCAATCTTCTTGTTAAATATTAGAAATTTTTTAAATAATAAATTTTTATTTTATAATAATCCCATTGACAATGCCTTCTTGAGTTGGACGGTTTGTTATTTTTACTTTTCCTAATTCTGTCTCAACAATTGTTCCTTTTGTAATAACATTTTGTCTTGCTAAGAATCTATTTGAAGGTGTTTCGAGAACATTTTTTATTTCTACT
>Ga0172381_10008312_pt1 | contig 10163 bp, 10 predicted proteins | sample Leawel6488metaG_FD_119754 | JGI IMG/M metagenome (GOLD analysis project Ga0172381, IMG submission 119754) | Leachate microbial communities from a municipal landfill in Southern Ontario, Canada - Leachate well 64-88 metaG | ecosystem: Engineered > Solid waste > Landfill > Unclassified | place... | reverse complement strand
ATACAGGTTCACCGCCTGCCTTCGCCTGCTTTATTTCTTCCTGTTTTCCAAGAACTTCATCGAGGTCACTTAGAATCTCATCGACTACGCGACGGGGCTCAACTGGCGGTGCTTCTTCGACTTTCCCGCCTTGTTCAAGGCTATCGCTACTGACTGCTTCTGCGGGCGGCCGCTCTCGATCAGTTCCCTGATGTTCTGCGAGATCACCCTCCGGCTTTTCCCTGGTAATAGGGGCATCGGTCTTTTCCTCCTTCTCAAGTTTGAGGTCATCAACAAATGATTTTTCTTCTGGAACTTCTGCGGGTGTTTGTTCGCCCGGCCGTTCTTCTGCAGGAATCATTTTCTTCGATTCTTTTGATCCCCTCAACTTTCGGTATCCGGCGCCGCCTGCAGTCATAAACCCGGAAAGGAAGAGAACGCCCGGCAAAACTTCTCCGGCGGACTTCAGCAGATCGTCTCCGCTCGTCCAACTACGTTTGGGATCTTTGGACATTCCCGCGTCGACTTCTACGTTATGTTGACCATGCTGCGTGATAGTTTCGGTAGCTTCTTCCGTGCCCACAATACCGGCCGCCCGGGCAACGCCTTTGATTGCTTTCCCAGCCGCACCTTTCGGAAGTAATGAGGCAAGTCTGCCCGGAAGAGTTCCCTTCCCGGCCATTAAAGCGATTTCGAGAACGTTCCCAACGGCTTCCGGGCCAGCCTCCCACAATCCCGATTTTGTGGCCAGCGTATCAAAATGCTTCTTAAATTGAGCCTCTTCTTTCGGTGTAATCGGCTTGCCTGTTTTTTGGATGCTCTCTTGATTGATTTTATTCAGCCAATCCATCATTGCTGAGTATGTCTGCATGCGATAGGCCGCGGTACCACTTGCGGCCATCGACCCGGACACGCCTCCAACGACCGTCCCCGGGCCAGGAACAACGGACCCAGCCAGACCGCCGACGACACCGCCGCCGATACCTGCTCCCATTGAAATGCCGGAAAATCCGAGATTTGGACCCTGTTCGGCAACGTCTCTGCGAGAGATAAACCCTTCATCGCTGTATTCCTGGGCAAGCGCCCTGTTGCGATCTTCGACCCACGAAACAAGCCGATCTCCGAGATCCTGATCAACAACGGATGCTCCCGATTTGCCTTGAACCGCCTTTACCCCGGACGCCAATAGATTCTCGGGTACTCGCGACATAGTTCTTATAAAGGCCGTCCCTGCTGAACCTTTATTCAGCAATAGGGGCTCGCTCCTTTGATCACGCACCCCTGCCATGAGTTTAACGGCCGCCGTCATCGGGCCATGTGGCTCAGGCTGAACCGCTTCCGGAGAAACGGTCATTTCTCTTTTCGGCTGTTCGCCCATCCCAACAAAAGACTTTGCCCGGTCCAGAAGTGACGGTTTTGGCTTTTCAGTGAGGTCAAGATCATCGACAAAAGCAGAAGAAGGAGTTTTGTTCCCTTCGGATAAATTCAAATCATCTACAAAGTTAGCCATTATTTAGCCTTTTTGTTCATCTTTTTGATGTACCTTTTAACTTCATCTTTGGCGTCTTCTTCGCTGACGCCCATTTTCTTCAGCGCTTCGACCGCAATGGAAGATTTCCCGGCTTTTTGAATGGTCGTGATGATCTCCGTTTTCGAGTCTTCGATCGCCTTGTAAGAGTCGAGTTTCTGGTTCTTCCTTATTTTATCCTGAGCGGTCTTCATAACGGCCGGGGATTCCGATGATTCAGCAATGGCCTTCAGTTTCTCTCCGCCATCCGGCTTGAACTTCGGGCTCTTCGCTTTTTTAACCCATTTCCCGTCTTTGAATTCTTCCGTGATTGTGGTCCCGGCGTCGTCATACTTTCGAATCTCGCCCTCTTTCGGTTTCCCCTTGCTATCCGTAGCGCTATCGAACTTCTTTACCTCGGCGCTTCCCTCGCCATACGTCTTTACGAGCTCTTCCCGGTCCGCCATCTGCTTTCCGGCCTGTGAAGACATTTTCGGCGTTGTTTTCGTTAAAAGCTCTGAATATTTTTTGATGTCCTCGACGGCCATGCCCTGATCCATCATGGATTTTGCAAATTTCTTAACATCTCCGCCAGCGGCCTCGTAGGCTTTAACGGCGGCGTCGTTCTTACGCATCGCCTGGATGCGCTTCGAGGATTCCGTGCTGCCCCATTTGGCCTCAAGCTGATTCACCCACCCGCCCAGCTGGTCCATGGAGTTTAACTGCATGGCCAGGATAGGCGCCGGGATCTGCTGAATCGGCGCTTTCGGATCCCCGTTGCGCCCGAACGTCATGGGCGCCATGTAGCTATCCTGTGAATAATAATCAATCGATGGTTTCCAGATTTCCGAGTTATGAAGCTTTTCGGCGTATCGCGTGGCCGCCTCCGGGCTATCAAACATGCCCAGGTGCTTCCCCGTCTTCTTGAAGTTATCGATCGCTTCTTTATCTGAAACAATATTCCCGGAATCGCTGACGAGCGGAAGGAGAACTTCCTTGCCGTCAATATTGAACGATCTTGAAAGGACCGTGCTTATTGATCCATCGTCGTTAATCGCTACTTTCCTTTGGCTCAGGTCAATATTTCCGCGCTCCAACTGGCCTGCCGGTTTGGGATCCTCGGGAATATTATAAACGTCCTTTTCGTAACCTTTGAGCGGGACAAGGTTCCCGACGCCGCTTTTGGGCGGTTTTACTTCGAGCCCGAAAGTCAAAGTCGGGATGTCGGTGCTGAAATCCATGTATGCAACCTTGGGCCGTTTCTCGGCTTTGTTCCCGGCCGCATCAACCCCGGCGTTTATCTCATTCCCCCATATCGAAGAAACCGCGTCTCCAAGCTTCTTATTTTTCGGGAGGTCCAGGGGGATGCTGACTTTTCCTTTTTGCTTCATGGCTTCCTGAATTTCAGGGGATTGCATCGCACTGGTCAAGGTCTTAACGGATTCCAATTTTGTCGGATCTACCTTCCCGTCCTTGTCGAAAAAACCCTTATAATCTGCCATTTTCACGACCGATTGCACTTCATCGTCAGAAAGATCGGACACATTCAAAGGCGTTCCTGAAATCTTCGCCCTTTGGGCTTTGTCGTAGACAGAAGACAGAGTGTTTAGGGTATCTTTCCCGTGCTTTGTCTGTTCGCGCTCATCCCATAATTGATCTTCACGAGATTCGAGTTTTGTCTGTCTCTCGTTCCGAATTCGCCTGTCCGCGGTTTGTTGGGCCATAAGTTCGCGGCGCATTTTTGAGTCTTCAATCTGATTGAATGTCCCGGCGACTTTTGAAAAGGCATCGACTCCGGCAGCAACAGGATTGCTATACAATTCTCTCATTTCATTCACCCTTATAGCAACGCGATTAACGAGAGGACCGCTCCGATTCCGGCGGTAACGTTTTGCACATTCGACTGTTCCTTTGCCGACTTCAGGTCTTTATTTGTTTGATCAATCCGTTGTTCGTCGGCTGCGTTTCGGATAAAACCGGACATCGCCCTATCTTTGTATGCTGTTCCGACATCAATTAAACCTGCCATGACTAACCTCCTACGTTCGGATTCGGAGACGCCCCGGATATAAGCATTTCATCAAGTCGGCGCGTCGCCATACGAGTATTATTTTGAGTTGCTACTTTGGATGAAGCTTTGTTTAGATCCATCAACCTCCGAGACGTCGCCGCCTGCTGGTCGGTCGGCTTCACTCCAAATGACTCCATCTGCCGATCCATGACGCCGCCCATTGATTTATACGTATCATCGACCATATCGCTTGCGCTTCTGAGCGCATTTGGCAATACACCGGGATTTGTCATGGAGACTTGGCTTAACGCCCCAAGTTCGACGGGTTTAAAAGTTTTTCGCCAATCTTCGTATTGATCACGTAAAAGTTGCGCAGCCTGGTAAGAAGCAGACGCAGAATAATCTTTTGGTTTATCATCGAACATTCCACCCAAAAGATTGTCGAACAGAAGCCCAGAACCCATTGCAAGCGGATCTCCAATGGCGCCCGAGAAAATACCCAAAGGCCTCATGAAGTTTTGGACATTGTTTGCCATATTACCCCCACTTCAAAGCCAGTTTGTTAAATTCGTCTGATCCATACGTAAGCGCCTTGCCGCCCGGCGCCCAGCTTTCGGCCATATTCTTCCCCGACTTCCCGATCGATGTTGCCGCGCCCGCCGCCGCTCCAATTCCAGATCCGATTGCATTTTCAAGAACTGCCTGGTTCATCATCTCACGTTCTTTGTTTTTGATGGCTGCTTCACTGGACATTTCCGCAAGCTGTTCCATTCCGGCCAGCGTTTTTGTCGCCTGTCCTCTCCCGATATTAACAATATTCAATTCAGAGCCCACCTGCCGGGCTTTGGACATCGTCTTGGCATTGGTTTTTGCGCTCGTTGCAACATCGGCGGCATGCGTCATTCCGATTTGATTTGTTACAGGATTTACCGAGACGGGCTTTGCTTTCGACATAACATCAGCGTTCACCTGCCCGGTTGCTCTTTTTTCCTGCAACCTTACGGAATCCGGAGACGTGGATTGTGTGACGTAAGCATTGATAAGGGGCTTATAATTGGTGAGATAATGATTCCAGAGATCTTGATTTATTTGGAGTTGAGCCGCCTGATCGAAGTTTGGCTCTACTTGTTCGGCTGGTCCACACATAGAACACCTCGCTTTATTTCAGCGCCATGTCCTATGGCTGGTTTTATTCTACCAGACTTGAGATATTTGTCAACGGATTCAGTGAACCCCATGGCAAAAAACCACGCCCCTACTTTGCTGTTCATCGGAGTGACCGATTCCAACGCGCACCCATCATTGGCCAGTTTATCGCTCAGGCGGCGCATAAAACGGGTAAGCGGCAGCCAGATCCTCGCGAAACCTTCCTCGGTCGCCGCGAAATGCGTTCTCCAAGTCATATCTCCAATCGGTTCAAGAAATCCAACCGCGCAACATTCCTCTTTATCGTAAAAAGCGAATGTCCAGGGCTTGCCGATCATGCCGATGTAGGGAGCCATTTTACAATGGTTCTTCCCGCGTTCCCATAAACACGAAAACACATGATTAATATTTTCTTCGGTCAGCGGATGAATGATCATATCGGTATTTCACCCATGCTCGATGCCAAAAATATGGCCGTTATTTTGCTGGATGTTAAAAACTTTATTTCGCAGGAATCGACAAGCAGAGACTTGATTCTCTGCGGTTTTGCCGAAAGCACTCTCACGGTCATGGTCATGGGGATTGCCGGATAGACAACATCGACATCCACGGGATATTTATCAGCCAGAACTTTGATCACGGAAAGGCTTGTGAAGGGGAATGCGTAGCGTTTGCTCGTATATTCCGCATTTCTTGACCTTCCTGATAAATTAGAGAAAGCCACGATATTCCCCGAGACGGTTTGGACGGGGATCTCGTTTGGAATTTGCCTTACCCCAAAATTCCACCCGGAATTTCCGCCGCCGTCAACATTCCCGTCTGACAACAATGCATTAAAAGTTGCTCCACCAGAAGCAGAGCCATTCTTGATATTACAATTTCTAACGCCAACCAAACCAGAAGACTTGAAAAGTCCCCACGGGCCAAAATCAGATTCTTCCCATTGCATTCCTGTCAATAATAAGCCACCAGCGCTCAACCCATTAAAACTAGCATCAGATAATATTTTTAGATTTCTTCTAATTGGATTAGAAAAATTCCCATTTGCATCAAACCGAAATGTTCCATCTCCTTCAACAAAAAGAGAATTTAATACACAATCTTCGCTTTCCTCTCCATAAATAATGCCTACATCCGCGCCATTCCCTAATGTCACATAGATATCGGGATACCTTGTATAACCATTCGAATCTCCTTCAACGTATAATGCAAAAGGATTAGATTCCCCATCGGGGACAATTAAATTTATTCTTGCTCCGGAACCAAAACTACAAACGCCCTGAATTTTTCCGAGAAAAACACTTTCAGAAACATTGATAATAGATTCTCCAATATTTACATCTTGAGCATCATTATCAATTGTAATTACTTCAACAGAAATATTATAATTGTTGCTTACAAATGATCCTCTTATGGAAAATTGGGCTAACACATTTAATTCGCTTTGCAATTCCAATGACCCGCCAGACTCAATAGCGATATATGGAGGTCTCTCTCCACTGCCGCTAATATTAAATAAGCATTTTCTTGAGTCTCTTATTCTTACATCTGGATGATAATAGATGAAAGAATTATGATCAAAACAAGCAATATCATCTTCTGCAGGGGCAGAAGCTCCTCCTGCCCCTCCGCTTGTCAAAGCCCAGTTTGCAGAATCTTCCCAATATCCAGTTTGCCCAGAGACATTGACCCAATATCTATTTGCCATGATTTAAACTACCAGATATAAAATGCCGGTACCTTTTTCAGTGAATCCGGCCGATGAATAAAATGTCAGGTCGGAAAGCTCCTTTGATTTTAAATCAAACATAAAGCCAGCCTTCCAACTCCCTTTCGTGTAAAATCCAACATATTTGCCGTCCCAGTAATAAGCATTGATCGAAGATGGATTATAATTATCATTCCATTCCTCGCGGGTCATTATATCCTTTGTCAAGACGTCTCCAATCCCCTGCCCGATGGCCACAAGGCCTTCAGGGGAGGGATACACTACGACGTCGCCGGCCTGCACCCTTCCGCGTTTCGACGTGCAGGAATGCCCAAGGTCCATACTCTCCATCACGACATTTGCAGGATCGTTGCCAACGGCCAGATAAGGTTTCCCGGCTGTCAGGACCGCGATTGTCGTGCCAAAGCTCCCCAGGGCCTTGATTTGTGAATCGACATATTTCTGATAAGAGGCAGGCCAGGCATGCGGGTAATACGGTACAGACCGGCAAAGGATGTTATCGACAAATCCGGCCAATGACCCATCAGGAAGAGCAATAATTCCTTTTATCCCGACCGGTGGCCCATCCCATTCCGCGGATGGCAATTCCTCCCCAAGATCGCTGTTTTCAATGGAATCATCGTATGATGCGGTTATTAAATCCAGCTCCTTGACAAACTGATAGATTGCCGACGTCGAACCCTGATTCAGGCGATAAAGGCGTTTTTTGGTGATATTGTATGCGGTGTCGATGGATGTCTGCATGCCACTGATGGCCACACTATCACCATCATATGCAGAAATAAGGTTGGAAACGGCAGACGGCGGCCCTTCCGCCCCATATCCGTTCACAAAGGTATAAACATATCCCCTGGATTCCATTAATGTAGGATCAGCGCCCAGCGTCGCTATAATACTCCCGTCTCCCGACTGAGTTGAAACAATGGGAACCACAGAATACACCCCACGAGACGCCAAATTGACAGACGCAATTGTGTTATCAACGATGACGTACGTCCCGGCGGCGCCCGAACCTGTCCCACCGGTGAATATCAGGTCATATGTACCGTCTGCCTCAAAACAACTCTGGTCGGAGACGGCGAGATATAATTCCATCGGTCTCGCCGCAGCCACAGGCGCACTCGTCGGCGCCGGGGGGCTCGCTATGTACGATACCATAGGGTACGACGTCCCGCCGGTTTTATATATGTCTTTGTCTGTTACCCGGAGTTGTCCGCCGACAGTAAAATATATTCGTTTGTAAATATCGTTGGCGATGGGAGCCACAACAGCATCGACGTCGCTGTTCCATGCGAAGAAGCGCCCGTCATGATAGCGGAGAAGAGATTGGATAGTATTCACACTGGTCCGTGATTCAATAAAACTATCTTCCAGGAGAGGGACAAACCCGCCCTTATCAAATCGGCAATTTTTCGAGATTTGCGATTTACCGTCTGGCAGTAATGACGGATCTGCTGCCTTCGGTACGCGGCCGCCAAATTCTGTCAGCTTGATAAGCATTTTTAACCCTTCAGCGATTTATCCACTTCGCTTTTTATACCCAAGTCTCGGAGAAATTTATTATAAAATGAGTTTGCCTTATTTAGGGCATTCGGTATTGTCGTTTCTTCGGAAAGCGCCCGGAATATCATATAATCAATAAATGCAGGCTTGTAAGATGGATCAAACGGGAACGTTGATATATCGGATGTCATCTTGGCGACGGGTACGCTCAAAACCGTTAATATCGTCACAGGGTTATCTCCTTGTGGCGGGAAAACGTAAAACATTGACGACTGCCGGTCGTCGGTGATCACGTGAGACACATCATCGCCAGATGGGTAAGTCATCCAATTCGGTAGGAGCTGGTCCATTACAGATTTTTTGATGGTCGTGATTGTCGGCCCTACGGTATCGCCGTCCGTTCCCATGTTACAAATGGCTTCCATGAATTGAATCATATCGGCTGGGAAGGTTTGGCGAGCCCCCGCGACAAGCTCTATTAGGGAATCTGCAACGTGGGATTGAGGATGAAATTTAATGATCTCAGCAAAGGCCAGATCAGCATACGGCATAAGCGCTGACGGCGGCCAGGCTACTCCTGTTTCGTCCTGAAGCTGCCTTGAGATGGTATCAAATAATTCTCCCATCACTCCGCTGGGCGATATCTCTCCGCCGGCAGGAGTCCCGCCATCTATTGTCGCCGTAAAAGTTGTTGCTGGTTCAGTCATGTGGCCCTCTTAAAGAAAATGAGATCGCTGCGTTCGCCCGTTTTTCTCAAGCAAGGCAGCCCGGCTATTAATCACGTAATTGAATTCACGATGGAAAAGCGCCATGAATCCTTGATTCGCTTCCGGTATCGAAATGCCCTGTGCCACGATCATCACCACGCCTTCACGAAACAACTCGTCAAATTTCCCTTTCCAGAGGATTTCGTGAGTCGATGCCGTCAATGCGGTGGGTTGCGCGTTGTATTTTCCCTTTATGAGAATGTCGACAATCGGCTTTGGACGAACATAGATGACGTCTCCGATGATCTGATATCGCGCCGGAGTCCCGCTGTCCTGGTCCGTGAGCCCGTATGCTTCCCACCAAAGGACGTCTTTCTCGTCATCACAGTTCAAATAACTGGGTTCGAGTTTCCGTTTCTGTCCCTGCCATCCTTCGGGTGCGTTTTCGGCGGAAATAATGAGATACTGCCCAGCCACGAGAGTAAGACCGGTTTCGACCGTGAACGTCTTGGTGCCTGTGCCCACTGTATTGCTGGTTGTCGACGTCCCGACGTTCTCCGCATAGGTTCCGGGAACTCCTGCAGAAGAAATAACCCATGCAGCCAGGACATCGCTCCCGCTACATGCCGTGGCATTGAAAACCAGAACGCCGGTCTCATCATCGTAGGAGATGACAGTCCCGGCCATCCAGTTAATGAACAGTTCCTCTGAGTACGGCCTCGCGGGGAATGAAATAAAATCGGCCGGAAGATTAGCGTAATAGCCAAAAGCGGGGACCTGCACACTTAAAACACCCGTTGCAATGAGATCGGATTTCCGGTCGATCAGGTTTTTATGAATCAACGATTGGATGGACGTCGCAGCCCGGTAGATGGAAATGCCGTGTAGCTTTTCGGCATTTCCTAATCGGGGGAGAACATCCATTATCAAATCGGACATCAGCATGAGTTATTTATCCTTCTTTGCGTGGCCTGCCCGGCTTTCCCGGCGAAGAAGTGTTCTCTTCTTCGGAGGAATCTTCGGCCATTTCTTCCTTCAGGAAGTTGTAGGCTTCAATTTCGGATTTGAAATAGGATCCGGTCCGCTCTTTCCGCCAGATCCCGTCCGATCCGGCGAACATCTGCGGCTCGCCTTTCCCTTTGTGCTTTATGACGATGTAACCGACATCGAGATATTTCTCGATGGAGCATCCGGCAAACGGATTGATTTTATTTTTCTGCCTTCTTTCTTCGGCCTCTTTCATTGCCAGGTCCTGGTCATATTCCCGATACTGGCCTGACGCGCGTAGGTGAGAAACGTGTTGTTCCTTGGCGATATCGCAAACGGACGTCGACTCTTCGGCCGGCTCGCTTCTGGTTTCTTCGACCCAGCGCTTTTCTTCCTGCCCATTATTCACGACCGTTACAAGATTCCGGTGCTTAACTTCATGGTACTTTGTCCCGGGGATGGGCATGAAAATATATTTCGTATTTTCCAGAACAACGGTCGTCGGTCCTAAACGTCTCAATAAACATTCCAGTAGCATCTTGCTTTCCTCCTAAATGGTTTTTAAAAAGGGGCAGGGCACGCCTGCCCCTTTTT
>Ga0172381_10008311_pt1 | contig 10163 bp, 9 predicted proteins | sample Leawel6488metaG_FD_119754 | JGI IMG/M metagenome (GOLD analysis project Ga0172381, IMG submission 119754) | Leachate microbial communities from a municipal landfill in Southern Ontario, Canada - Leachate well 64-88 metaG | ecosystem: Engineered > Solid waste > Landfill > Unclassified | place... | reverse complement strand
TACAGACAATTTTAATCACTGGAAGTCTTCCATATAAACTCGAGATATTAAAGCTTGATTCTGCTTCTCCTGTTTTGGGAAAAGAATTTACAAAAAACATAATCTATTTGGGCTTGATTGTTTTTGTAATTATTTCAACATTGCTTTTCATAAAATATAGAAAAATAAAAATTACTCTTGCAGTTATTCTAACAATGTTTTCTGAAGCATTAATTACTTTAGGAATTGCAGCTTTGATAAAATGGAATTTAGATGCTCCTTCTATTGCAGGCATTATTGCAGGAATGGGTACTGGTGTAAATGATCAAATTGTTATAATAGATGAATCCGTTTCAGAAGAACAGGAAAATTTGAGAGATAAAATCAAAAGAGCATTTTTCATAATTATTGGGGCGTTTTTTACAATCATTGCAGCGATGATTCCTCTTTTCTGGGCAGGAGCGGGGCTTTTAAGAGGTTTTGCATTAACAACAATTATTGGGGTTAGTGTTGGTATTCTTATAACGAGACCTGCATTCGGAGATATGATTAGAAAAATACAGGAATAAATAGAAACAATATTTTAAACAAGTTTAAAACATAAAGAATAAAGAATTAAATGCCAGACATTTTATGCTATCTTATGGGGGGATTAGATATTCTAGTTGGGCTTATTTTAATTTTTAACTTTTCAAATATATTCTTTACAATACTTGGAATTGCCATGTTAATTAAAGGGGGAATGAGTTTCTTAGGATGAACCCTCCTTGGCATGTCTTCTTTGGTGGACTTTTCTCCATTTTTTTATTCTTTCTATTTCCAGAAATAGAAATGATTAATCTTTTTTTAATATTCTTTTCAAGCATTTTAATCGATGTAGACCATTATTTGTTTTACATTTATGAAAAAAGAGGATTTAGTTTAAGAAAAGCGTATGCTTATTTTATAAACCATAAGAAGAAATGGAAAAATTCTGAAAGAGATTCAAGGAAAACATTTCCCACTTCTTTTTTTATATTTCATGGATTAGAAGTTCTTCTATTGCTTTTTGCCTTATCATTCTTTTTTAAACCTTTATATTTTATCTTTATTGGTTTTTCATTTCATCTTTGTTTAGACTTAATTGAGCAAGCAGCGTACTCTAATAAATCTCAAAAGATTTCAGTATTGAATGATTTTTTAAACTACAAAGGATAATTTATTCCATGAATAATTTTGTTATTTCAGAAGGAAAAGAATTTTTTTCTATATTCAAAAGAATAAAGAATAGAGATTTTAGTGGAAATTCAGGAATAGCAATAAGGAATACAGTTTACCAGTTTGCATATAATTTTGTTTCTAAGATAGGATCTCTGATTTTTACAGTTATTCTCGCAAGAATCCTGATGCCAGAATTATTCGGACTATATAGCCTTGCATTATCAACCATAATCATTCTTTCCCTGTTTACAGATTTAGGGGCAGGGCAGACTCTTGTTAGGTTCATATCTGGAGAAATTTCTAAAAAAAGAACTTCAAAAGCAAGGGCTTATGCAATTTATCTGTTTAAATTAAAGTTTATACTTACAAGTGGGGTGTTGATTCTTTTTTTATTGCTTGCTAAGCCGCTTTCAGAATACTACCAAAAGCCGATTTTTTTAATACTCTTATCTGGTTGTCTTTACCTGTTTTCCATAAGCATTGCAAGTTTTTTGCAGAGTTTCTTCCATGCACTGAATGATTTTAAGACAAATTTTATTCGTGAATCTCTTTTCCAGCTGATGCGCCTTATTATAATTCCGGTACTTGTCCTTTATTTTATCTCAAAGGCAATTTCAGGAGAAAAAATATTAGTATTCATTTTTGTCTGCTTTGGAATATTGTGGGTAATTTTAGCACTTTTTTTGTTGATTAAAATAAAGAAAACACCTGTTTTCTCTGCAAAAAAAATAAAATTAGCACTTAAAGAAAAGAAGCAGGTAAATTCATTTTTTGTTTCATTGGTTCTTTTTTCAATTTTTTCAATAATCTTTTCATACACCGATATTCTTCTTTTAGGGGGTTTTGTAAGCTTGGAATACATCGGGTATTATCAGGTGGCGATGGGGCTTGTAGGTTCATTAAGTACACTTGTATTATTTTCCGGGTCTCTTTTTCCGGTATTTAGTTCTATGAAAGGAGACGCTCTTGAATCTGGATTTAACAGAACACTTAAGATAACTTTCATAATTTCTTTTGTAATGTGTGCAGGAGTGCTTTTATTTTCAAAAGTTATAATTGAGATGCTTTACGGCCAGGCATATCTTCAAGCAGTTCCTTTTTTCAGGGAGTTATGCCTTCTCTTAATTTTGCTTCCATTTACCTCTCTTTATGGGGCATATTTCATAGCAAAAGGAAAACCGGAAATAATAAAGAATCTTCTGATATTTGTCTCTCTTTTTAACCTCGGATTAAATTTCTTGGTTGTCTATTTCTTTTCTCAGTATAGTTATTCATATGCAGTCTTTGGATTAATTTCCGGGACAGTTTTTAGTAATATTATTTATCTTATAGGGTGCATCTTAAAGAAGAACAAATCATTCTAAGAAAATGCTTTTTCAAAATACTTTTTGGAAATACAGGGAAGATAAACTTCTCTGAGGTTTTTGATTGTTTTTCTTGGAGAATTAAGAATGTCTTTTGCAAGATGTACAAAAAATAATTTTCTGTTTAAACTATATTCTGCTATCTTCCTGTATTTTATCAGCTCGTTAAGGGAGAGCTCTGTTCCAACAACAGGCAGATTACTTTTCTCGTCTTTTACAAAAGCGTAATACTCTTTCCAAGAAGTCTTCTTTTTCTCTATCTCTTCTTTATACATTGAATACTGTGGAGACCCCGGGTCAGGCCTTACGATGGAGAACTGAAAATAATCTGGAGAAATTTTCTTGGAGTATAGTATTGTTTTTTTTATTGTATCTTTAGTTTCCCCAATATTTCCAAGCATGAAAAAAGCAAAAATTTTAATTCCTACTTTTTTAGTAAGGATTGTTGCTTTTATCCCTTGTTCAACAGTGGTCATTTTATTTATGTTTTTTAAAATTTTATCAGAACCGGATTCATACCCGTAGAAAATCATCCAGCATCCAGCTTTTTTCATCAGTTGAAGAGTTTCCAAATCAATTGTATCAACTCTGCTTAGAAGCTTCCACGGAAGGTTGATTCTCTTTTTGATAAGTTCTTCGCAAATTTCCTTTACCCATTCTTTATTTGCAGTAAATAAATCATCGTAGAATGCAAACTCTTTTATCTTATATTCTTTTTTTAATAGTTCTATCTCATCAACCACATTTTTTGCATCCCTTCTTCTATTTCCTCTTCCAAAAACAACTTTTTCTGAGCAATAGACGCAGTTAAATGGGCAGCCTCTTGAGGCAATAATATGTGTAGAGGGGGATGCTTTTTTCACACCCCACCCGTCATATTTATCAAACTTTAAAAGATCCCGTGCTGGAAATGGAATTTTGTTTACATCAACAAATTCTGTTTTTTGTTCATTGGTAAATATTTTTTTTCCTTTTCTAAAACATATTTTATTTATTGCCTTTAATCTTTTTTCTATATTTTTTAGAAAATTTTTATCTTTTGAGATAATATCGCATATCCTTTCAGAGATATACTCCCCTTCTCCGATGACTACAATATCTATTTCCTTGCATTCTTTTAATGTCCTTTCAGGAAGTGCAGAAGCATGCGGACCCCCCACTATTGCGACTATTTTTTCATTTATTTTCTTGGCTGTTTTTATGATACTATATGCATATTCTATCTGAGGAGTTAGTGCACTGACCATCAAAACATCAGGATTGCTTTTTTGAATAATTTCACCTATTCTGTCAAATTTTTCTTTTTCTAAATCTAAATCAATCAGTTTAACTTCATGTTTTTTTCTTAATATTGAAGCAATATAACAAATTCCTAAAGGGGGAATTAGTGCAGGATGTTCCTTGGTTGGAGCATTTAACATGAGGATTTTCATTTTTGTAGTGACCTCAGCCCATTTTCAAATGAGGTAGGCTCTCTCCTAAGTTCTTTTTTTAATTCTTCTTTTGAGAATAAAAAAACTTCTTCTTTTGGATTAATCAGGAAGTTTGCAATGAAGTTTGGTATAAAAATATAAATGAGCTTAAGACTGAAGACTTTTTTTATTGTTCTAATAAACTCTTTCTTTGTCATAGGAGGGGTTGTGATAGTAATTATCTTGTTTTTTTTGTTTTCTAGGTTATTTAGTATTAAATCAATTACATCTCCAACATAGACCGGCTGGATGTCTTTTTTATTTCCTAAGAAAATCTTGAATCTTTTATTTTGAAGATTTTTTATCTGAAGAAAAATATTTTTATAATCATATTTTCCATAGATAACTGAAGGTCTTATAATTGTATAGGGTAGAGAACTCTTTTTTACCAGCAATTCACATATAAATTTTGAAGAGTCATATCTGTCTTTTTGATTCTTCCCAACATTTGAGGAACTGAGATAAATAAAATTTTTTACTTTTTTCTTTTTGCATACACGTAGCAATTTTCTAGTACCTTCCACATTGGTATAATAAATATTTGGATTGTCCGAATCGGTTATATTTGCAAGATGAATTATTACAGAATTCTTTTTTATATGTTTTTCAAAAGAATTAACAAGATTTAAATCTCCAAAAACAAACTTTGATTTCTTTATCTCTCCGAATTTTTTTAAATCTTCTTTATTCCTAACTAGAGAGACAGAATTTATTCCCTTCTTTTCCATTCCCTCAAGAAGGTTCATTCCAATAAAGCTTGTTGCACCTGTAATAATTATCATTTTTTTTCCGAAGTAAGTTTAATTTGGATAAAATAATTAGCAGCAAGTAATACCTTTGCAACTTCTTTGATAACCTGAAGAGAGCCTCTCTTTTTAATTCTCTTTAGTATATTCTTATTACCTAATTGTGAAGAAAGGTTTGAATATTTATACAAAAGGCCTATAGTCTTTGGACCAATAAATTCATTTTTCATAAGGCAGGAATATCCTGTTGCATCATTATACTCTTTGGACAGCAAATATCCCTCTTTTTTTGCCCACTCTTCTAACCTTGTTCCGGGATAGGGAGTAGCAATAGTAAATTGTGCATAGGGGATATTTAATTTTCTCACCCACGAGACCGTCTTAAGTATGCTTTTTTTTGTTTCTTTTGGAAGGCCTATTATAAAAAACAAGAATAAGTCTATTCCATTTTTGTTGCAAAAATCTGCAATATCATATATTCTTTTGATTTCCGGTGGGCGGCTTCCCAAAAAATCAAGAACATCTTTTGATAAAGATTCTATTCCTATGTTTATCCCAATGCATCCTGCTTTTTTCATTAATTTTACTAGTTCTAAATCAAGCCTGTCTATCCTTGTTTCACATCTCCAGGAAATATTTATTTTTCTTTCAATTAACCCCTCGCATATTTTTTTTGTTCTCTCTCTGTCAAGAGTAAATACAGCATCTCTGAACAAAACTCCCTTTACATTGTAGAAATTATGCAATTTTTCAAGTTCTTCTAGAACATTCTGAGAAGATCTGGCTCTCCATTTAGCCCCCTGTCCAATTGGATAAGGGCAATACATGCATTGATAGGGGCACCCTCTGCTTGTGAGCATTGTGACAAACGGCTTTTTATTGTTAATCTGCTCCCCAAGAGAATATTCATGATACGGAAAAAATTCCCATAATGGAAACCCAAGAGAATCAATATCCGAAATTAGCGGTTCTATTTTCTTTTTTAGTATTTTTCCATTTTCCTTAAACCATAAGCCATTTGTTTGTTTGTACCCTTTTTTTGCTATCTTTGGAATTATCTCTTCAGGCTCCCCTAGGATGATTCCTTTGACTCCTTCTGCCCCAAGACTCTCTTCTTTTTTTTGTTGAACATGTGGTCCAAAGAGAAATACCTGCGCCTTGCTTATCTTATTTATCTCTTTTGCCAAAATTGAATCATACCAAAAAGAAGGAGTAGAAGTTTTAATAAAGATGTATCTTGCTTCTTCTTTTTCAATTCTTTCTAATACGTTTTTGTGTATAAGATCTTCTGCCAGGCTGTCTATCACGAAGAAATTCAAGCCCTCTCTTTCACTTTCTGAGCAGATATATGCAAGATCAATGGAAGGAATTTTTGTTATTGGCCCTTTGCTTAATGAATAATTCTGTCCAAAACCCCCCATCATATCCTTATTCGAAACTTTTCCAGGAGGAGAAGGGGGATTTATCAAGATAAAATCCATTTCTTTTTTCATTCATCTAAATCAGATTAGCTCTTTATAAATTTTTATTAACTCTTTTATATGTTCTTTTTTTGAAAATTTATCCTCTGCAATTTTTCTTCCGTTCTTTCCGTATTTTTCAGCAATTTTAGGATTTTTCAGCAGAAAAATTATTTTTTCTTTTAAATCTGAAGAATTTCCTGGTTCAAATAAAAGCCCATTTTTTTTATCAGTTAACCATTCAGGAATTCCCCCAATATTACTTCCAATGCAGGGAGTTGAACACGCCATTGCTTCTAGTCCGATTATTCCAAATTGTTCTGTCCATGTGCTTGGCATAACCATCATATATGCTTTTGAATAAAATTTTGGCAGTTCATTATTATTTTTATACCCTAAGAAGGAAACTTTTGCATGTATGTCGCTATCTTTTACCTGTTTTTTCAGTTCTTTTTCATAATTTCCCTTTCCTATAATCTGAAGATGAATACTTTTTTGAATTTCTTGAGGTATTTTAGAAATAGCTTCTATCAGCACATGTGCTCCTTTATGCTTTGTCAATCCCCCAACAAACAATATCTTTTTCTCTTTTTCTGCAGAGTAGACCTCTGATTTGGAAATCTTTTTCCATTTAGACAGGTCAATAAAATAATTAAGAACCTTCACTCTTGTAAAATCATTCTGAATAAGAGATTCTTTTAATTTAGTGCTTGGAGCGATTATCAAATCTATTCTCTTCTTCATTAGAGATTGTTTTATCTTGAATGGGATCAGGAAAATGAGGTCTTTTATAGAAAGGCATTTTTGCTTGATGCAGTTTATCCCGCTGCTCACACAAAAATTATTATTCCCGTATACTGCAATATTTTTTGGGCAGATTATCCCGTAATCATGGACTGTCTGTATTGTTTTATACTCCTTTACCAGGTTTAATACCGGAAAAGGGTGAAGATTATTATGATGTATATGAATTAGATCTGGATTTATCTCCTTGAGTTTTTTTTTAAGAAAATTATAAAATCTTATATCAAATACATAGTAGCTGAAGTATTTTTTTATTTTTGGAAGCTTTTTGTTTTTATATACAAGATCTCTTTCTCCATTTTTTTCTGTTTCGAAGCTTTGAAAAAGAGTGCATACATCAAACTCTTTTTTTAATTCAGGGATTATTTCGAATATGTATGTTTCTGCTCCCCCAACATGTTCATAAACATCGTGCATAATAAGTATTTTTTTCTTCATTTTAAGACCTCTCTATAAACTTCTTCTGTTTGTTTTGCACATTTTTTCCAGGTAAATTTTTTTGCTCTTTCCAAGGACTTTTCAGAAAGTTTTTTAATCTTTTTTTTATCTTTTATCAAATCTCTTATTATCTTTTCAGATTTCTCCAGATTGTCAATATCAAGTAATACTCCTGCATCTCCCGCTGTTTCTGGCAAGCTTCCCCTGTCTGAAATTAGGCACGGAACTCCGCAGGCCATTGCTTCCAGAATGGGCAGCCCAAAACCTTCATAAAGTGAAGGGAATATGAATAAATCCAGTGAATTATAGAATTTGTTTATTTTGGAATCTTCTATGAATCCTGAAAATTTAACATTATTTACATTTAGTCTTTCTTTTATACTCTTTAACCTTTCTAATTGCGGACCCTTTCCCCCTATAACAAAATCTGTTTCTGGAATAATCCTAGCAAGGTTTATTATAAATTCAATGTTCTTTCTTTTCCCAAGACCTCCGAGATAGCCTATAGTGGCCCTTTTGTTTTTCTTTCTTTTGGCAGGAAAAAATTTATGAGAATCCATTCCGTCAAGAACAACAATTACTTTTTTTCTGGAAAAAGGAAAATATTTTTCAATGTCCTTTTTTGTGCATTCAGAAATGGCAATTATCTTTTTTGATTTTAAACATGTCAGTAGTGCAGAAAAATAAAAGCAGATTCTTACAAGAATATGTCTTTCATTGTTGAATATCGGCATTACGTCATGTATTGTAGTTATCACATTCTTTTTTAATAAAACCTTAAATATAAGTTCTGGCTGTTGAAGATGGATTAGATCCCCTTTCCCGTTTTTTACAACATTTAACCCTCTTTTCTTTAAATTTTCATAAAGTTCTTCAGAGTATTTGCATATGCCCTGCCCAGAATTCTTATCAAAACTGTGCCCAATTAAATTTATTTTCATTTTTAATAATCTTAACTAACCCACCATATTTTTAAACTTAACTTTAAAGAAATTTATTTTTGATATTAGGAATCTTTCTTCTAAAAATTTTCAATTATCCTTATTAATTTGCTCATATTCTCACAATCTTTCTAAATCTGCATCAACCATAATTTTCACAAGACCTCTAAATTTTACCTTTGGTTCCCAACCTAACTCTTTTCTCGCTTTTGAGTAATCTCCTCTAAGCAATACGACGTCACTTGGTCTGAAAAGTTTTGGGTCTATCTCTATGTGGTCTTCCGGATTTAATTTGGAAATTTTAAACGCTTCATCAATAAATTCCCTGATGGTATGAGTTTCGTTAGTTGCAATTACGTATTCGCTAGGATTGTCCTGCTGAAGCATTAGCCACATAGCTTCAACGTAATCTCCTGCAAAGCCCCAGTCTCTTTTTGAATCTAAATTGCCCAATCTAATTTTATCTAGTTTTCCTTCTTTTATCTGTCGAATTCCATTAGTGATTTTTCTTGTTACAAATTCTTTTCCTCTTCTTGGGCTTTCATGATTGAATAGTATTCCATTGGATATATGAAGCCCATATGCATCCCGATAATTTTTGCATAAATGAAATCCGGCAAGTTTGCTTATTCCATACGGGCTTCTAGGAGAGAATCTTGTTCTTTCATTTTGAGGTTCTTCTGTGACTTCTCCAAACATTTCAGAACTTCCTGCAAAATACATTTTACTTTTCGGGATTAATTGTTTAAGTGCTTGAAGCACATTTAATGTTCCATTTATGTTTACACTTAATGTTTCAAAGGGCTCTTTAAAAGAATAATAAACATCGCTTTGTGCAGCCAAATGGTATAATTCATCTGGTGCAACTTTTTGAATAGCACCGAAAACGCTTGAATAGTTAGTTAAGTCACAAGGAACTATTATTGCATCATTTTTTCGTTTGACATTTTGATCTTCAAGTGCTTTTCTTCTCTCCAATCCATACACTTCATAACCCTTTTCAAGAAGAAACTCGGAGAGATAGCTTCCATCTTGTCCAGTTATTCCTGTTATTAATGCCTTTTTCTTTTCCATTATTTTACTCTTAAATGGAACTTTTTAAATATAACCATACCCTATTGTATATCTCTGTCAATATCTTTATAAATCCTTTCGAGCATAAAAACAAATGGTTGATATTTTGTTTGTAGATGTTTTAGGGGGTGTTCCTATGTACCCTTCTCTGAGTTTAGGCTATCTTTCAAGTATTGCTAAGCGGGAAGGATTCTCCACCAAAATTCTTTCCCCGAATATTATTTCTGGATTTTCAGAAAATATTTTTCTAGAAATTCTAAAAAAGGAGAATCCAAAATATTGTGCATTCACTACTTTCACCACGCAGGTTTTTAATGCATATCGGCTAGTAAAAATAGCAAAAAAATTCGGATGTATTACTCTTTTAGGAGGGGCACATGCTTCTTCCGTGGGGGCAAAGAAAGTTTTGAGGGAATGCCCAGAGATAGACTATATTTTTATAAAGGAATCAGAGAACACGTTTAGAGATTTTTTAAGGGGGAAAATCAAGAAAAAAATAATTGAAATGAAGGAATTTATTAAAGAGATAGATGGCATTCCTTTTCCAGACAGAAGCCCGTATCATGAATCTGGATGGGTTTATGACTCTAACTATATCTCTAAGCCAATTCATCTCTTAATTTCTTCAAGAGGATGTCCCTATAATTGCAGATTTTGTTTTAAGGATACTTTCGGATTTAAATAT
>Ga0172381_10008310_pt1 | contig 10165 bp, 11 predicted proteins | sample Leawel6488metaG_FD_119754 | JGI IMG/M metagenome (GOLD analysis project Ga0172381, IMG submission 119754) | Leachate microbial communities from a municipal landfill in Southern Ontario, Canada - Leachate well 64-88 metaG | ecosystem: Engineered > Solid waste > Landfill > Unclassified | place... | reverse complement strand
GCGCCAAAGAGCAGGATGAGGATGATCTGCGTCTTGATGCCAGGGTGGCCGTCAAGGACCTCCGGGAAGATCCGGCTCCGGGTCAGAAGGTAAGCGGTGACAATGATGACACACATCAATTGAAGGAGAACATTGAGCTGGGTGAGAATCGAGAAGTCCATAATCATGTTCCTTTTACATTATCTATTGCGCATGATTATGATAAAGAATTCAGGCCCGGCCAGGTATTTCCCTGAGCCGGATCGACCGGTAACCGGTCTTGTTTCAGGAGTACGATCGAGGTTCCTGTTTTCAAAAAATAAAAAGTGCAGTAACCTTCATTATCCCCCGCCCCCATCGGACTGTATGCATGACATCAAAGCCAGCAAGAAGATGGGGAATGACATTATGGTCTCCTTTGAGGTGGATGGAAAAACCCTTTTCGAGGCATTCAATTTCCAGGACCTCATCGACATGAAGATCAATGCATCCGACCTGCTTGACCGTCCCATGTCCTACAAGATCGACCAGGCTGCGCACAAGATTATGTCAAAGAAGTAATGCTCTTTTTTTCCGGAACGTGTATTCTCATACTTTTGACGGAGGTCGCTGTCGAAGAATTGTTTAGCAATTCTGCTTCTCCTCAAGGTTCTTCGAACCTTTCGGAAACACATATAAGTGTATAAGCAAACACTTATACAGAATCCATGGACCCGTACGATAAGGATGAAGAATGTACACGTCTCCGCGAGATCGTCCCCGCAATGGCCGGGACGTTCAAAGCGCTTGGCGACCTCACCCGGCTCCAGATCATCTACCTGCTCTCAACCGATACGAGCGGCACCCTTGGTGTTTCCGAACTTGCAGCCCGGCTTAAGATCTCGCAGCCGGCAGTTTCGCAGCACTTAAAGACGCTCAAGACCGAGGGGCTTGTCGAGTCCCGCCGCGAAGGATTCTATATTTATTACACCGTCAACCGCGAGCGGATGGTGGAGTTCCGAAAACATTTCGAGCTAATGTCCGGAACCGTGATGGCAAACTGTAACCGGGAGATGCTGCGGAGAACCGACCAGGGCAGGAGCGTCCGGGCCTGCGTCATCTACTACTCGTACTCCGGGATCACGCGGGGCATTGCGGAAGGGATCCGGAACGCGAGCGGGTGCGACCTCATCGAAGTCCGGACAACAACGACCTATACCAACTTCACCGCCTACACGACCGGTGTACTTCGTTCCCGCAAGGGTGCATGCGACGCGATCGAGCCGGACGAGATCGATGTATCGCAGTATGACCTCCTGATCATCGGCAGCCCGGTCTGGGCATGGAAGCCGTCGCCCGCCATCAATGCGGCGGTGAAAGCCCTCCGCGGCTGTGAAGGTAAGATGGCCGTGGTCTTCACCACCTGCTCCACCCATCCGGGCGAGGCACTGCCGATCATCAGCAGGGCGCTTGCGAAACGCGGGGTTACGGTCATGGCCGAGATCAGCATGGATGCAGAGGACACGAAGAACCCGGATGCGGGAGGCGAGATCCTCCGGCAGATCATCGCGGCTGACCCGCTCAGGAGTATGGACGAAGGAATAATAAACAGGACGTGAGACCATGAAGACCAGTATCATTTACAACTCGTATTCCGGGAATACCCGGGGGATAGCAGAACAGATCCGGAAGAGCTGCGGTGGCGAGCTCATTGAAGTGAAGTCACTGGAGTACTCATCCCGGCTGACGGCATACACGATCGGGTGTTACCGTGCCATGAAAGAAGAGCGTGACCGGATCGAACCTGCCATTATCGATATCTCCGGGTCGGACCTTGTCGTGATTGGCACGCCCGTCTGGGCGAAGAAAGCAACCCCGGCAATCAACGGGGCGGTTGCAGCATTGCAGGGTTGCACGGGAAAACGGGCAGTACTGTATGCAACCTGCGGGAATGCAGCCGGCGATACCCTCCCGGTCCTGGCCCGGGCGCTTGAAGCAAAGGGCATGACGGTTACCGGACAGTTTGTCTTTACCCGGCAGGACCTCCGTGATGATAAGAAGGTGGATGCACTGGCAGAGTGTGCGAACCAGACAGGACGTGCGTTGTGAAGACGATCATCTATTATTTCACCGGCACCGGCAACTCGCTTGCCGTTGCAAAAAAGATCGCCGCAGCTCTGGGCGACTGCGAGCTCGTACCGATCGCGTCGCTTATGGAGACACCCGGAGATATCGTCCCGGCAGCAGACCGTGTCGGTATCGTTGCCCCGGTTTACTTCTGCGGGCTCCCCCTCATAGTGACATCGTTTGCGGAGCGCCTGGATCCTGCGGCGGTAAAGTACCTCTTCTGTATCATGACCCATGGCGGGGGCGGGGAGTCTGCTGCCCTGCGGCAACTCGACAGCATTCTCCGGAAGCGGCAGGGTCGGGGGCTCGATGCAGGATTTGGCGTTGCCATGCCCGGCAATTATATCCTGATGTATGATTCACCCGCAGGAAAAGAACAAGAAGTGATCCTTGCAAAGGCAGACGAAGAGATCGCAAAGATAACCGGACCGGTATCACGGTGTGAAAAACGCACCCTGCCCTCATCGTTTATCGGCCGGGTACTCTATGCGCTTGCGTACCCGTGGTTTGTTTCCCATGCCCGTACCAGTGACAAAAAATTCACGGTCACGGACAAGTGCACGGCCTGCGGTACCTGCGTTGCGGTCTGCCCGGCAAAAAATATCGAACTGGTGGACAAAAAGCCCGTCTGGAAACACCGCTGCGAGCTCTGCTGCGGGTGCATCCATCTCTGCCCGGTGCAGGCCATCCAGGCCGGTAAGAAAACTGAAAACCGGGCACGGTACCTGAACCCGGAAATAAAAGTAGCGGACTTAAAAGCCCGGCACGGGGACTCACCCTGATGAAAATTTTCCAGAACAGGAGGAATTTACCATGACAGAAACAAACGAACCCAACATGAATGTATCGTCGCGACAGAACATCCGGAAATGGATCCTTGTCATCTCATTCTTCCTCCTTCCGGTCACGCTCGCGTTCATCTCGCCCATCATCATCGTGATGGGAGCAGCGCAGGGTATTGCCACCGGCAGTATGCTCCTGATCATCGCAAACTTCATCCTCTCCCTTGTCGTTGCCCGGCTCTGGTGCGGCTGGCTCTGCCCGATGGGCGCATGGCAGGAGATCTGTTCGCCACTCGTTAAGCACTCTGTGCAGGACGGCTGGCGCAACTGGATCAAGTACGGCGTCAGCGCACTCTGGCTTGCCCTGCTCGCGTACCTCTTCATCGGCGCCGGGGGGATCCGCTCGATTGATCCCTTCTTTGCCATGGAGAACGGCCTGGCGATTAACTCCCTTCCAACCCTCATCGTGGTCGCGGTGATCTTCGCGATCATGTTCATCGTTGCCTACCTCGCAGGACGGCGCGGGTTCTGTCATATGTTCTGCCCGGTCGCGCCCCTCCTGGTTGTCGGCCGGAAGATACGGAACAGCTTCCGCTGGCCGGCGCTGGGGCTCTCCTCCGACTCCTCCCGCTGCATTGACTGTAAAAAATGTTCGAAGGAGTGTCCGATGGGCCTTGACGTGAATGGCATGGTCCGGAAGAATGAGATGGAAAACGCCGACTGTATCCTCTGCGCCAGCTGCGCTGATGTATGCCCGAAGGGCGCGATCACCTACGGCTGGAACCGGAAGTAACGGTGGATCAGGACATGAACGGAATCGGGAGCGGGAAGAAGATCCTTGACGCTCTCTCCGACCAGATCATCGCTCTTTCTTCGCCCCGCACCATCCTTCTTTCCCTTACCGGTATCCTTATCACCGGATTTCTTGTCAACGGGAGGCCGTTCGGGGTAACGGAACTGAAGTCAATCACCGGAGGTGTGGGGATCCTTGACATGGAAGTGTTCTACACCCCGGAACAGGCGTACGCGTTCCTTGCGGCAATGGGGGAGGCAGGCCGGGCATTCGAGCTGACGCACATCGTGCCGCTCGATCTCCTCGTCCCGCTCTTCTACGCGCTCTTCCTCTCGACCTTTATCACATGGCTCCTGCACCGGTGGCTGCCGGCAACGAGCCCGTGGCACCGGCTTAACGTCATCCCGGTCATCGGGGCCCTCTTCGATTACCTGGAGAACCTCGGGATCATCGCAATGCTTCTCGCATGGCCGATGGAGATGTACAGCATTGCCCAGATCACGATGTCTGCAACGCTCCTCAAGTTCGGGTTTTCCGTGCTTGCCGGCGCTGTCGTGCTCGGCGCGATTGCCGGCTGGATCCTGTCCCTGGTCCGGCGGTGGAGCGGGAGCCCGGCACCATGACGAAAAATCCGGAGGAGCGCATGGAGACCAGCAATTTCCGCGATCAGTTTGATGTGACCATCAGCGAAACGCTCGCACAGGCAGTCCGGATCATCTCGTCAGACCCGGCGCTTCTCATCCCCGGCACGCTCATCCTGCACCACCAGAAGAAGGCGGCAATGGTACGGAAGCGCTACGAGCGCGAAGGGCTTCTCGTCCCGCCGGTGATCATCGCCAGCATCACCTCCCGCTGCAACCTCGCGTGCGCCGGCTGCTACATGCATGGGCGCCATGAGAAGCCCGTGCCGGAGATGGACCCGGCAACGCTTGCCTCGGTTGCCGACCAGGCAGCGGAACTCGGGGTCTCGGTCTTTGTTATTGCCGGTGGCGAGCCGCTCGTCAGGCAGGACGAGATCTTCCGGATTGCAAAAGCCCATCCCGCGATCCTCTTCCCGGTCTTCACGAACGGGCTCCTCATAGACGACGCGGTTGCCGAAACGATCGCATCGTGCCGGAATCTCGTCCCCGTCATCAGCTTCGAAGGGTTCCGCGAGGACACCGACTCGCGACGGGGGGACGGGGTGTATGACCGGCTGCTCGCCACCTGCGCCCGGCTGAAACGCCGGGATATCTTCTTCGGCTGCTCGGTCACGACCACCCGGAAGAATTTTTCCAGCGTCACGGACGAGTCGTTCATCCGGCAGATGACTGGTGCCGGCGCCCGGGTCTTCACGTTTGTCGAGTACGTGCCCATGGAGCCCGGCACGGAGGACCTCGTCCTCACCCATGAGCAGAAGAAGGTCCTCCAAATTGTCCTGTCGGATTTCAACCGGAAATTCCCGGCACTCTTTATCGGTTTCCCCGGCGATGAGGACGCGTACGGCGGGTGCCTTGCGGCGGGTCGGGGCTTCGTGCATGTCAGCCCGGCCGGGAACCTTGAGCCCTGCCCCGCTGCGCCGTACTCGGATGCAAACCTTGCGGAGATGCCACTCAAAGAGGCGCTCGCCTCCCGGGTGCTTGAGCGGATCCGCGAGGCGCCGGAGGTCCTTACGGAAACGAGCGGCGGTTGTGCGCTCCGGGCGAACCGGGCGTGGGTACAGGAGATCATGGGCCGTCAATAATACCGGGTGAAAAAATGGAGACAAACGAAAATGAACAGAAGGACCCACGTGCGATGAAATCTCTCGTGGTTGTGTTCTCTTATCATCACAGGAATACGGAGAAAATCGCACACGCCATCGTAAACGTATTGGGTGCTGAAGTAAAAACGCCCCGTCAGGTCCGGCCCGAAGAGATCGGGGAGTATGACCTCATAGGTTTCGGCTCAGGGATCTATGGCGCAACATTCCATCCCTCCGTCCTTGATCTTGCCGACCGGCTCCCCGCCGCTGCGGGAAAAAACGCCTTCCTCTTCTCAACGTATGGAGCGCCAGGTTTTGCTGTGGACCGGGAATTCACCGGGAAGAATCACGCGGGAATGCGGGAAAAACTTCAGGCAAAAGGGTACACGATGATCGGCGAGTTCGGCTGTACAGGCTGGAATACGAACAGTTTTTTGAAATATTTCGGGGGAATCAACAAAGGCCGGCCCGATGCCCGCGATCTTGCCGATGCTGAAGCGTTTGCCCGAGAAATGGCAAAAAGAGCCCGGGATTAAGGAGAACGTCCGGAACCGCGGGGGATAGCAGGTTCAACCAGGAAGTCCCCATCTTTGCCCCGGCCGGTTTGCAGTAGAACCGATATTCACTTTCACGACACACAGCGCTCAGTATTATCTACCTTGTGGCCAAGACTTTCCTTGGTGAATGATGATACTGAATCTCGATCGCATGCAGCGAAAGATCCTGCTCCTGCTCAAGCGGGAAGGGCCGATGGATACCGATGTTATCGCAGCCCGGTTATCCGCTCCGTTGAATAACGTCAGGGAGGCAGTTGCAGCACTGACTGCCGAAGATCTTATCTCCTCTCCTGACTTTTCCGTTGCCGAGCTGACAGGATTCGGAGAGATCTATAACCTCCTTCGGGATGAGAGCATAGAGGATGAACTGGATCACCTGAAAGGGTGCAGGGCCGCCATTCTCCGGTATATTCAGGAAACGGAACTGCATCCGGTCACCCCGCAATCTCTTGCCCTGCATCTCAACTGTACAGAAGGGGAGATCTCCGATGCGCTGGATGCCCTCGAAGAGTCAGGGTACCCGGTCAAGGATATTGTATCATGAGCATCAGGTTGTGTCCGCATACCAGGAAGCGATCATAATGTTTTTGAGGGAAAAATCCCAACACTGCAAACAAAGCCAGTAGTCCGGACTATCGTTTTGCTCCGGCAACACCGGCTGGTATCGGTATCCTGATACGATAACAAAACCCTGAGAGTGGGAATAACAGCTTCATGCGCCATGACCTCCCTGAGCCAGAGAATGTATGGATACAGTCTCTCCGAGATTGAAAAGGAGATTCTGTTCCGGCAGAAGCATCTGGGCTTTGTCCGCCCTGCCAATACGGAAGGGACGGTCTTTTATCTCGATCCATCCCCGTTTCTCAAGACCCAGAAACGGGAAGTCTATATCGCCCTCTGCCCCCCTGTGGAGAAAAATGCGCTTGTCCGGGTCTCTGTTTCAGATACCCGGGAAGAGATCCTGAAAGATACATCCGGGTATTTCCGGCTCCTGATCCATCAGGTCAGCTCCTTTGAGCGTATCGATCCGACATCCCTTGCCCGGTCTCGTCCCCTCCTTGATCCCGTTGAAGTGACGGATTTTTTTCGTCTGCCCTATATCGGAGAAGAAGAGATTGTCGATGAGATCGCCATGTGCTCCGCTATCTATGCAGTTTCATCACCGCCCCTCCCGGATCAGAAGGGGGGTATCAATGCAGCGGTACTCGGGAGATCGAAGCCCTGGGGGGGGTTCAAGCGCAACATGGATATCATTCCCTCCGATCTCAAACGCGAGTCCTCGGATTTTTTCTACCGCCTTTCCCTGCAGGAAGAAGAGTATGCCGATATCAGAAGCCGCGAAGTCAGCCTTGCCTTTCTCAATCCGGAACACGTGCCCATGCATATCCCCCTTGTCCTGGATGTCGAGATGAAAAAATTGTCGAATTACCGGGAAACGCACGAAGTCCAGAAGCCTTTGGTGACGGCATTCATGCTGGATGCGCTCATGATACATCCGGTAGTCCCGGACCGTCTCCAGGGATCCATGGTCAATGCAATGTACGATCTTGTTTCTGATGTGAAAGGATCGGGCAGTGTCCCATACGCGCAGGATTTCTCCTCGCTCACATCCCGCCTTGGTGCCTCGTTTGCCCGGTACAATGTCCGCTTCAATGTCCAGAGCAATGATATTGAAAAGGGGATCAGCCTTTGGTCGGATATGTTCTACCGGGCAAAGAAGATGGTCTCGACCCAGCACCCGGTTACACAACTGTACCGTCTCAGCGATGAAGCGAGAAGGCTCTACATCGATCTGAACGATGTCTACGGTATTGAAAACCCCATTATGGTTTCAGAGATCCCTGCACATGTAAGCAGCGTGAAAAATCTGCATGATTATGAATATGCTCTGGATGATCTCAACCGTCAGGGGCTTCTCATACGATTAAATCACAGAACGATCAAGCTCCTCGATTTCGGCAGGCAATGCATATCCTGACGGCGACGAGAGGTTGCTTCTTCTGTCTTTTGGATTGTCTGTTCCTCATGTGTTCCCGTTCACTTTCCTGCCGCATCCCGATCCCTTTTAATATCACAGTCCGAGATCCTAAGCACCGTGACTGAATTCAAGCTCGTCTCCAGCTTCGCCCCGGCCGGCTCACAGCCTGAAGCGATCAAAGAGCTGATCAAGGGACTTGAACAGGACAAGCAGTACCAGACCCTGCTCGGTGTCACCGGCTCCGGTAAGACCTTCACGATGGCAAACGTGATCGCGGCAGTGCAGAAGCCCACGCTCGTGCTCGCCCATAACAAGACGCTCGCCGCCCAACTCTACGCGGAGTTCTGCGACTTCTTCCCGAACAACCGCGTCGAGTACTTCGTCTCCTACTACGACTACTACCAGCCAGAGTCCTACATCGCATCCAAGGACCAGTACATCGAGAAGGACTCCGCAATCAACCCCAAGATCGAGCAGCTCCGGCTCTCGGCCACCGCCTCGCTCTCGCACCGTAAGGACGTGATCGTGGTCGCCTCGGTCTCCTGCATCTACGGCCTCGGTAACCCGGAGAACTACCGGAATATGGGCTTCGAGCTTGCGGTCGGCCAGAAGATTTCGCGAAGCGAGATCATGAGCCGGCTCCTCGACATCCTGTTCGAGCGGAACGACCTCGAACTGATGCCGGGCCGGTTCCGGGTCAAGGGCGACACCATCGATCTCATCCCCGGGTACTTCAACGATATCATCCGTATCGAACTGTTCGGGGACGAGATCGAGCGCATCAGCGAGGTGGACAAGAACACCGGCGCCCGCAAGGAACAGATGAAATATTTCTTCGTGTACCCAGCCCGGCACTTCGTCACCCCGGAGGGCGCGAGGAAGACCGCGATTGCGTCGATCCGGGAAGAACTTGGCGAGGTGCTGCCCTCGCTCGGGCTGATCGAGGCCCACCGGCTCGAGCAGCGGACCCGGTACGACCTCGACATGATCGAAGAGATTGGATCCTGCAAGGGGATTGAGAACTATTCCCGGCATTTCGATGGCCGTAAGGCCGGCGAGAAACCGTACTGCCTGCTCGACTATTTCCCGGACGATTTCCTGATGATCATTGACGAGAGCCACCAGATGATCCCGCAGCTCCACGGGATGTACAACGGCGACCGCTCGCGCAAGAAGTCCCTGATTGACTATGGCTTCCGGCTCCCGAGCGCGTACGACAACCGTCCCTTAAAGTTCCACGAGTTCGAGCAGTACATGGGTAACGTGGTCTTCGTCTCGGCAACGCCCGGGGAATACGAACTCAGGAAATCCGGAAAACCGGTTGAGCAGATCATCCGCCCCACCGGTCTCGTGGACCCGGAGGTCGAAGTCCGGCCCATCGGGGGGCAGATGGATGATGTGATCCGCGAGGTCCAGGCAACGATCGCGAGGGGTGACCGCGTCCTCATCACCACGCTGACCAAGAAACTCGCGGAGGAGCTCTCGGAGTTCCTGGCGAGCCGGAAGATCCGGACCCGGTACCTCCACTCCGAGATCCAGACGCTGGAGCGGAGCGAGATCATCCGCCAGCTCCGGCTTGGCAAGTTCGATGTCCTGGTCGGGATCAACCTGCTAAGGGAAGGTCTCGACATCCCCGAGGTCGGCTTCATCGGCATTCTCGATGCGGACAAGGAAGGATTCCTCCGCGATGCGAGAAGCCTGATCCAGATCATCGGCAGGGCCGCACGGAATGTCAATGCGAAAGTCGTGCTCTATGCCGACAACATGACCGATTCGATGAAGCGGGCGATTGCCGAGACGAAACGCCGGCGCACCCTGCAGGTCGCGTTCAACAAAAAGCACCACATCGTCCCGCAGACGATCATCAAGCCCGTCAAGGAGAAAGAAGTCGATGTCACCGACACGAAGCACGTGCCGAAGACCGATATCCCGAACGTGATCATCGACCTTGAGAAGCAGATGCACGATGCGGCCGAGAGTCTCGACTTCGAGAAAGCGATTGCGTTGAGGGACCAGATCAAGAAACTGAACGAGAGGCTCGCCGGGAAGTAAAAATTTATTTCAGGATTTTATCCCGAAAAGACCTTTGAACGAGCGGATGATCTGGTCCAGTATCCCGTTCTGTTGAGTTATTTTTTCCGTTACCGGAACCGTGGCCGCAATGTCTGCAGGGATTGTCGGGGCGGGAAGACTCACCACGGCGGTCTTTGTGACATGAGTGGCTGTAGTGATATTCCCGAAATTATC
>Ga0172381_10008309_pt1 | contig 10166 bp, 10 predicted proteins | sample Leawel6488metaG_FD_119754 | JGI IMG/M metagenome (GOLD analysis project Ga0172381, IMG submission 119754) | Leachate microbial communities from a municipal landfill in Southern Ontario, Canada - Leachate well 64-88 metaG | ecosystem: Engineered > Solid waste > Landfill > Unclassified | place... | reverse complement strand
GCCCCCTTTTTGGTCAGTCTGAAATGCCAGGTATTCGGCGTAGCTGCCTTCTGCGTCAAATCCATTCGTCCATGTGCCTGTGCTGTTGTATTGTCTGAACCTGCGCATGTAGGCTTCTCCGCCCTGCGCAAACCATACGTATTCATCCACCACCAATACATCGGTTACAGGTTTCGTCAGCCCATGCCCTGTGATTTCCTGAAACGTGTTGCAACCCAAAATGACGTACTCGGTAGCAGTCGTGTGCGCTATCTTCCACGCTTTATCTACCGTAATGCTGTCATTCGTGCCTGTGGTGGTGTTGCTGGTGATCTTTCTAAAAGGATAGGCTTCTTTACTGCCCGGCCCATTCGTCAATCTAACCACGCAACCTGTCAGGTCAACCCCTGTCAGGTTCAAAGTCGTGTTGATCTTCGTCAGGTCTGCACTGTTCGAAGTCGCTGCCCCTCTGTACCCGTTCATCCATAATGTCGGTGTGGTGAAGTCGTCTGGTTGTGTTACCGCATACAGCGCGCCTTTGTATGAGAATAGTTTCGCTTCTCCGCTGGCTACGGTGTATAACGTGAATACGATTGCCTGATTGGTCAACTCGCTCGCCCAACTGCCCGTATTCCCGTAAACCGCATTTCCGCTTTCCGAAGCATCTTTCCCAACATTCACCTTATGCCCTGCGTTGATCTCCAACCCGATCCAGTACTTCGTGCTTGCAGATAACGTTGTAGTGGGTATATCAAAGTCATACGCCACATACGCAGCGGTAAGTTTCGTGAACGTCTTGGTATCCGATGTAGCCAGCAATGTGTCTGGCCCCGAACTGTCGCTGTACACTCTTGCTTTCAGGGTAAATGGGTAGGTGATCCCCGTCACGGTTTTCAAATAGAACCGTACACGTCTTACCTTGATCTCCGCAGCAGGGGTGATGCTGCTTGCTACCACCTTCACGCCCGTTGTTGCAGTCAAGGCGTAATCCGCTGCCTGTACCCCTGTGGTAATGCTGGAAAAATACCCTGTGGTATACGTTGGTTTCCCACTCAAAAAGGCTTTCCCACTCATGGTATCCAGGCTGTTCGAGTCATAGAACCGTGTCTTGTCCGTCTCGAACATCTTCTGCCCTCGTCCACCTGCGAAGCTATTCTGAATGGTAGACGAGTACGGCATTACCATATCGTCATATCTGCTCCCACCCTGGCTAACCTTCAAGGCGGTTCGCTGTAAGGGTGTCATGACAAGCTGTTGGCTTGGGTTTCCTCTGCTGTCGCACAGGATGAGTCCAACAGTGGTCGTACCATCCGTGATGGTTACGTTGTGACTTGGTCTGGTTGCGGTTGGGCTAACATTGGTCGTCATTTACCACCCCTAATAATCTGGCAAGTGCGGGTCTCTAGCCATTACGGGAAGTCTGCTCGTCATTTTGGCTTCCATTGCCTTCGATTTCACATCTTGCAATAACTGGTATAAGAACTTGTCATTGCTTTTGTCTCTGCCAATCCTCTGCAACATCGCCCGTTCAACCGCCATCCACTTCACCGCATCGTCAGGTATCATGGCATCTATTTCGCTGGTATAGGTGGTCAGGGCTGAATGGGGTGTCATGTAGTAGAAGGTTATCTTGCTGTTGCTGGTTGGTTCTTTCCCGCTGTCAAACTCTACTACTCCGTTGGATAGCTCTTTCCACCAGTAATTCCGTGATCCATCCGATGTGATCCGTCTGATGTCATTCACTCCGCTTGGCACTACAATAAACTCATCACCCGCTGTTGGGGTGTAAGTCAGCGTAGAGAAAGTAAACTTTCCGTCACTTGCGTCATAATCCGTGATGGTTATACTCTCGCCCTGATGATTTCCACCCAGAAAGGTAAGTACACCGCTGTTGAAATAGTCGTCCACGAATGTTTCTTCGTATTCTGTGATATTGCTGTCTGAAATGGTCGCAGTGGTCGCAGAATCCACCTGCCCGCACCAGCCTGTTTTGCTTGTCAGGCGTTTTCCAATGTCTTGCAGTGCTTGATTGACACATCGTACCAACAGGTCTTTGCTGTACGCCTGATTGCACACAATGTATGTATCTCCCGAAGCGCATAAAGCTGTCAGTGTCGGGAAGGTAAAAGTATGTGTGGATGCGTTCCAATCGGTAATGATTGCGTATTTGCCAACGTTATTCCCACCAGTTATCCAGATGGTTCCGTTGTTGTAAAAGTCGTCCGGTTCGCTGTTGGAGGTGTCAATAAGTGTTGTTGCATTTCCGCCCGTAGCTGTGCCTGTATACAGAACGGCATCTGGTATCGCTTCCACCACATAGCGGGTCATTTCTGCAAGTGTGGTCATTTATTCCCCCTTCTTCCAGGGTAAGTCTGGAACGGTGAAGTGCGTTTTATGAATTGGGTCTCGTCCCGCTCCATGATGAGGAACTACCACTACATCCCCTGTACCGTTTTCGTAACCGAATACGTTGTTGATCTCCTCTGCTTTGCCCTTATCTCCGACCAGCATCGCTCCGGTAGTCCCAAACTGCATATCCTTTCCCTGAAAACTTACTCCATCTGTGCTGTCAGGTTTTGCCTTTATCACCATGTACTTCTGCGCATTCGCCAGTTTCCCCACCTTACACCTCTTTTACTTGAACATCCTTGATGTATTTCTTGACAATCTCCATCAGCTTGGCGGTATTTCCGTAAATCTTGTGAAACTCACCGCGTAATCTCTCGACCTTTTTCAATACCTTCGGGTTTCGCAGGGCTTCAAACTCTCCGCCTTCGCAGTCCATCTTCAAGAGCTTTACCTTACGTACACCTTTCAATAGCTTTTCCAGCGTAATGGTGTGTACCAGGTATTTTTCCGCCCCATCGCCATACAAAGAATGTCCGCCCGAATTGGTCGCGCCATTTCCGCACAACGTTATATCTTTCTCTTCTGCTGCGATTGCGTTCCGATACAGCTTCACATTGCTGACGTGGTTCGCTTTCAGATTGCGTTCCAGCCTGTCGGCATTGTTCGGGTTGGGTTCTACGGCTATGATCCTGGCGTGTGGGTATCTCTTGGCAAGGTAAATGCTTACAATCCCCACATGCGCCCCTACATCCACCAGTACATCACCCCGCTTTACGGTCAAATTCCCCAGGTTGTAGTCCTCTTCTATCTCTCGGTAGATGATCTTGGATACCCCGCCATTGGGATCATCCTCAATATCCAGCTTCAATCCGTTTATGGTGTCTTTGAACCCGCCTTTGATGATGTGTTTCCTTCCGCTGACGATCCTCAATTCATCGTTGCATTCCATACAGGGTATGCTCTGGCTTCCGTCTGTGTTCACTAATCCAGTTTTCGCCCATCGGTGTTTGTGCGTTTTCTCTGCACGTGCTAAAAACGGTATCCATTGTGTTTCAAACAGGTGATCAAAGTCGTACTGTGTCGCAAAGGCTCTGGCTTGTGCTTTCATTTCCTGATTGTCTTTGTTCTGGTATGCCAGTTCCAATGCTTCTACGATCTGTTCAACGTCAGGCACGCCCCACTTTGCGTCCAGTTGCATCCATTGTTCGTCACAGTCCACCAGCCAGCCAACCCCGCAGTTCTCGGTCATGGCGGAATGTTTCGAGGTGATTACTGGCACTCCGCAGGCTTGTGCTTCTATCAATGGCACGCCAAACCCTTCTGATTTGCTCGCCATCAACAGAACATCGAATGAGTTGTAGATCTGTGCCATGCGTTCAGCAGGAATGCCCTCTTTCATCATCCACGCGTCAGGGAAGTTGACCTCAATATTCAGGTCTTTCGCTATTTTCAGCAGGTCAAACCCGCTGTCTTTCGATGTAACAAAAGTATGAATATAAATCTTCGCTTCCGGGTGGTTCTGTTTGAATATCGAAAAGGCTTTCAGGTTCTGCCAGTAGGCTTTCCTGTCATGGCTCATGTTGCTTGCTACCATGCCAACCAGAAACCCGTTGCTTTTCAAGGCTTTTGGCAGTCCAGGTTTGTATACATTGCAGTCAACCCCATGCTGAAGCAGAACAGAATCCAGCCCGTTCTTTTCAAATTCCTGCTGTGCGTGTTTTGACATGGCAAGGGGTAATTTTGCGTATTTCATCCGTGCCAATACAGATGGCGTGATGGGTTCTGTGTCTATCGGACTCATCGGATACCAGTTCTCTAACACTTCCCCTAAATTCTCTGGTAGAACCCAGGTATCCATCAGGGTGATTACCATGTCCGCTTCCCACTTGCTGTTCCATGCCTGTACTGAATCTGCTCCCCATTCGTAAAATCCAGGTGGGAAGATGTCAATTCCGTTCCACTGTATCTTTGGTGCGCCGTTCAGTTGGCAGTTGGCAGCGACTACAACCTCATGCCCTGCTTTCTTCAACCGTTTCACCCATTCGTACGTCTGTACGCCGTATCCCGTCTGATTCCAGGGTGGACAACTGTGCCAAACAATTTTCATGCTTTGAACCCTTCCTTGTATCCATTGCCTAATTCGGATGTTCGTAGTTCCCTGTATGTTTCTTCTGGCAGGTTGAACGGTAGAAATTCCCCCAACCCTGCGCCTTTTCTCACGCTCTCGTACAGCAAGGCTATTTTGAGTCGTTCTGCATAGTCCTTTATCAAGAATTTATGATGCTCGATCACATACGGCACGGTAACGCCTGCGCCATTGGGGTTTCCTTGATGGATCTCATTCCTTCCCAGCATCAAAGACGTTTTCCCTAGCCTTGTCTGTTCATCCATCCACCAGGGGTATTCAGATAAGAAGTGCTTTTCATCGCCCCACAGGTTCGCTCTTGGAAAGGTAACGATCTCGTATTCCTTGTACCATTCACCCCGCAGCCATTCCAAAAGGGCAGGGGATAACCTCTCGTCATCATCCAATCGTAGAACATACTCCGTCTGCACCTTTTTCATGACTTCGTCAAGGATGCTTTCTAAATATCCATTCCCCTTTACAGGTGCAACGATGTCAGCCTCCGCTTCAATCGCCATTCTGTAACCGTGTTCCCCGTCTGTGCCAACGAGAAAACACGCGTCAAGGTAGTCTGCATGGTGTCTCATCTTGGCGAGAAATTCCGCTTTCCCTTTTCCATTTGTCACACATACGATGGTCAAATCTTGGATTCGTCCAGCCATTGCCCCCTCGTTGTCTCTTTCCACCCGATCTCGCGTCCTGTGTTCGAAGCGCATACCTTACAACTCGCTGGTATAGATTCGGTTTGGTTGATAAAGTGATCCAACTGCGCTTCTGTCAATTCCTCTAATGCGATCCCGTCCGTTTCCTTCGGCATCCCTAATATCAATTCGGGAATGAAAGGGGAGGTACAGCATCGGTAGAAATATCCGTTATCCACTACAAAACAATACGTCTTGTACCAGCAGTGAATATACCTTCGCATAGCTGTATCAGTATCAGAAGGATGCCTGTGCATGAGTGCGGTAAACTCGGCAGGTTTCAACTCTAACGTGATGCCGTTCTCCGCTGTTTTGTCGTAGATCAACTGCATGTCCTCTTGGGTCAATTTACCTGGGTACACGGTCACGGTCAGGTAGTCCACTGCTTTCCAGAAGGGTTCAGTCATATCCTTCAACTTCATCCCATTTGTAATGACTTCCACCTGGTCGGCAATCCCCGACTTTTTCGCTGTGTTCAATATCTTCACGATATTGGGGTGCAGTAGTGGCTCTCCGCCTAACAGTGCGTAGCGTTTGGCGTGTGCCAGTTTCGATAACTTGTTCAAATCCTTCGCAATGACTTCGGGTGATAAGAACGATGGTTGCTGCATGGGTATAAAATGATTGCAGCCAACACAGCAGTTCTGGCAGCTCGTTGTGATGTTCGTTTCAAGGTGTGGGATTTGGATCATTTGAATAAACTCCTGTAGTCAACCCTGTCGAATATTTCCAGCTTCCCGCCGATCCCTGCGTTGTATATCTTTCTTCCGTCTGCTTCAAATACTTCTTTTGCTTTCAAGTAAGCTCTCTCCATTCTCTCCATGTTTGGGTCGTGAAACATCCTTCCTTCTCCAAAGTAATTCGGGTCAAAGTGGTTCGGGTCGTTCCCTGTTGAGATGTATGCGTTGTCCCATTTCATTACTGCTGTCTCTGGCATGATGTAATCATGGTCTACGCCGATCAGGTACACTTCCTTGAACCCCATCAGATAAGCCATTTGCAAACACTGGTAAGTAACTGTCCCCCCTGTGTACAGGCTTTTCCCATCCGTAAACTTTGGTGTTTCGTGTTCTTCAAAATCGTTTGGGTAGAAGAACGCTTTTTCTGTGTCCTCAAAGGATGATCGGTAGCGTTCAGGTATGAATTTCGGGCATGTCAGTTTACTGATTTCTTCATGGTTGTCATGCACCACCAGTTCATCTTCCACTACGTAGTAGAAGGGTACATAAGGCAGTAAGTAAATTCTGTTTGTGCCAAATGTGAACGAGTACCAGAAGTAGCGCATGTCTACATGTTTCAGGCTTTTCCCGTTTCCGAATATAAAGCAGCGTTTCCCCTTCCAAATATCCCTGATGTCTTTGAGTTTCAATGTCCACCCTTGGAAGGTGGGGGGATTGCTCCCCCCACCAGTAGATGCTACAGGTTGCCAGTCCGGTTAAAGTAGTAGATTGTAGTGCCAGACCGTACAGCGAGACGAACAGTTCCGCCCGCTGAATACAGGTACAGCCCACCATCTGCCAGAGTTGCGGTTCCAGGTGCTACGGTTCCGCTATTGGTCAAGATCAGGTCTCCTGCAATGTCGAGATCACCGGAAGCGTTGACACTCAACAGTTCTGTTCCAGATGAATTACGGCATACCAGGAAGTCACCAGTCTGACTTGTTGCGCCAGTGATGGTGAGAATGTCGGTTCCGAGAGTGTTTTGCTTGATCTCGCATTCACCATTCAAAGGCACAGCCATACCGTTATACGTGCAAGTTCCAACAGTCATAATATCCCCCCTTACGCCTGTAATGACAAAGAGACTTCAAGGCGAAGCAGGCGGTTCTCTGCCATGCGTCCGTAGTTACCGTACCACTTCCAGCCTGCTTTCACGAATTGCTTTACGTTACCGTCTCGTTCAGGTGGGATCAATTCGCCATATTCACCTACTTCGGGATCGTAAACTTTTACCAGGCTTTCAGGGCAGCCAAAGATCACAGGTACAACATGGTCAGCGTTGCGTACTGCCACACCAGAGGCATGGTCGTATTTCAACCCGCCATTTTCGCCAGATCCAATGAGGGTGACGGTTGTTCCGCTGATGCCAGAGCAGATCACTTCCTCGTTGGTTGGGTAGAACGTAGAGGCTGTTTCCTCTGTCCCGATTGCCAGCTTCATGCCCACTGCAATGTTCGATCCTGATGTAACGGTGACGGTCTTGTCCAGACGGGTAGCAGCAGCACTCAATGTGGTCGCAATGTTCGTGGTATTATCTGCGCCTGCTCCGTAGAAAATCTTTGCCCAGGGGTTGACAACCAGGCTGAAGCCGTTCAATTCGCCCAATTCCCAGTTCATAATCATGCCTTTGTCCTGGTATTCACCCACTGCGGTGATGACAGTATCTTGCATGAGGTCGTTCAAAGCGTAGGGGTGGAACAAAGCCATCCAACGTCCGCCACGTGCAGTCATGTACTGCGGTACTTTCATGTTCGATAACATGACAGATGCTATACCGAACTGGCTCTTTGTCAGCCGTTGTGCAGCAGTGCCAGCGTCAAGGGCTGCGCGTGCGACCATAGCGTTTGAGAAAGCCCACGATCCACCGCAAGCAGCATCACGAGCGAGAATATCCAGACTCTCGGTCATGTTCTCGCCCAACCGTTTGTACCACTTTGACCCATAATCGGTGTATGCGTTGTTCAACAGCTTTTCAGAGCAAACAACGGCATTGGCAAGACTGGTCTTGGTAATACTGCCAGTCGCATCAACGAAGGTCACAGTAGGAATATCGGTTGTTTCCGAAATGGTTTGAGTTGAGGGGTTCAGTCCAGACAGATAGTTCCATGTCACAGATGAACCGTTAGACAACTCCGCCATGTTCGCGCCAACAGGTGCAGCAAGCTGGTCGTAAAAACGAATTTGCTTTGCACCTTCAATATAGTCAGCCAAATATTGAGTACGAATTGCACCATCAATATTTGACGTAGTGTTGTAATCAGCCATAGCTTACCTCGCTATTTTTTGAGTAAAGGTTTTAGTTTCGCACTTACCTCCTGGATTTCCTTTCCGTTCTTCGTTGGGTCTTTCAACAGTTCGTTCAGCTTTGCCCCCAATGATTCTTTGGTCTCTGATCCAGGAGTGTATCCCGCTCCCATTCCTGGGATTCGGGCTTCTGGGGGAACGTTGATCCGCTGTGCTTTCTTCTCCGCTCGTTTCCGTAGCTCCAACAGGAACTTCACAGGGTCGTTGATACTATTCAACCCTTCCGATTCGGGGTCATTGGTATTCACTACCCCGAACTCATCAAAGATTTCTTTGATCCCGTTGGCTACGTACTCCTGCATCGGGTCAGCTTTATCCGCTTTCTGCGGGGCTGGCGGTTCGTCAGCCTTCACATCCTCCGCTTCAACCTGCTGCCTGACGTGCGACTCTAAAAGCTGCGTTTGCTCTTTGGTCATCTCTACGCCTGCTGCACGCTGCGCTGTGAGTAGATCATTTACCGTTTTGCTTATGCGATCTTCCTGTTTCTTCCGTAGTCCTTGCTGCTTTCTGCCAAACTCGTCAAACTTCTTATCCAGACGTTCTTCGATCACTTTGGCTAATGCTTCGATGTCTACGGCTGGTGTCTGCTTTCCCTTGTCCTGACGGTTGTTCGCCTCAACCTGCTCAACATTAGGAAACGATACACTTGTACTGGTTTCTTCTGGCATAATTCTCCCCACTTGTTATTCGTTATTTAACAAATTATCTTGTATGAATCCAGCAATGGCATAACCGAGAATATTCAATATTTTTTCTTCATCCTCTATATCTACATTGGTCTGTGTCAGCATCCCATGTAGAATTTCATGCCAAAGTGCTACAACTTTCATTTGATAGGATAATTTTTTCTCGATTAGTATTGTTGTCTCACTAAAATTTATTTTCCCATCCAGTTTATTGACACCGTTACTATCGAGCAACCCATCAACTTCTTGTACTTCGTAAACAATGCTGTTGATTTTTACAGATTTTCGTAGTTCCAATCGTTCTCCTTTTTTATAAACTGGCTTTTGCTTGTTCAAGCCAGGTGTCCATATCTCCCTCTGGTTCTCCTGCTTTCTCCCAGAGCCGTTTCAATTCCTTCAATCCCCCTGAACTCAACTTCTCATCTGCATACAGATACCCCATGAACTGCCTGTATAACTCCCCGCTCATGTTCCGTGTGATCTGCACCAGTGAATAGGGTGTTTCGTCTGTCAGAGCTTCGCTTACCGCTGCATCGCTCAAAATATACGTAGCTGCCTTCGGGTAAAGCGCAGCCATTTGCTTTCGCCAATCCCAATAGTCAGCAAGTTCAGGGTGTACTTCAAGGTACGCCTTCCTGTTCTCTTTGCTTTGCGCGTAGTATTCTTCCTGCACCTGATAGATGGTCGGGTAATACGCGTCTCGCATTGCTCTGTACTGGTAAACCTGCTGCTGTATTTCAGGGCTTACGTTGTATAACTCGCTTTGTTCGTTCTGCACCCACGAGATAATGTCAGGGTGCTTGGCAAGGTAGGCATTGCGCCACTTACTATATTCATCGCTTTCGTAGTCAATCGTTTCGCCAAACTTCGCCTTACGTTCTGCGTAGTAACTGTCTACCGACTTCGCCACAACATCATCTGCTAGTTTCAAGGGCAGGGTAGCTTGTTCGTACTCCTTCGGTACAAACCCGTTCAGCATTTGCGCCCACATTGTCAGTGTTTCAGGTTCTATGGCATCGTAGCTTCTGGTCTCTTTGTCCAGAAATGCCATTGAGAAGGTATCTCCGAACTGTTCCTCCACCTGCTTCTTATGCACGCTCGGTAATTCGTTGTATCTGTCCCACACTTCGCTTATCAAGAACCTGCGTAATTGTTCTTCGGGATCTTTCCACGCCAGCATTTGCGCTTCATACTCTGGGTACTTGTCAAAGAAGGTGGTCAGGGCTTTATCGTCACCCGCTTTCCATGCGTCAATGGCGTTGCTGTACTCTTTCTTGATCGCTCGTTGTTCCTGCTCGCCTTC
>Ga0172381_10008308_pt1 | contig 10168 bp, 7 predicted proteins | sample Leawel6488metaG_FD_119754 | JGI IMG/M metagenome (GOLD analysis project Ga0172381, IMG submission 119754) | Leachate microbial communities from a municipal landfill in Southern Ontario, Canada - Leachate well 64-88 metaG | ecosystem: Engineered > Solid waste > Landfill > Unclassified | place... | reverse complement strand
TTTTAAGATCTACGTTATATGGATCATTTTGTACTTTTATAATACGTGTTAATTTTCTTGGTACTTCACCATCTAAATAACCTTGACCACCAGCTTCGTAATAATCTTCATCATAATAAGCTGCTAAGAAACCACCTTTTGTTACTTCAGAATATCTATTTTTGTCAACTTTAATAGCTTGACAAGTTGTAAGATCACCGCCATCAGCAATTACTTCTTCAATTTCAACAGATTGTTCCCAATTGCTTCTATTTGAATGTATAATCAATTTGTTATTATATTTAGTTGAATTTGCCCAATCATCTTTATCAACTTCATAACGAACATCAGGATTAATAGATGTTAAAAAGTTAACTGTCAAAATATCATTTTGATCAATAAACATTTTTAAATAAACTTTAGTTGTGCTACCATTATCAACATAGAAAGAATCCATGTTATTTATAACACCATTATAATAATCTTGATATAATTGTGAATATTTGGCAACAATACCAACTTTTGTAGTTGTACCTAAAACATCATATCTTGTTGTTAAAGTATCAGTATTTATAACTGCTGGATGTAATAAAAATTCATTATCTATATAATATAATAAGAAATCATTACCATTATGACAATCTTGTGGTGTTTCACAATATATTTTGATACTTGCATTTGTTGTTGATGTTGCATCAACTGGAATAACAGAATATATAGAAACTTTATCACCAGTATCAAACGATACACCAGAATATTTAATTAATACACTTTCTTCTGAAATATTATCATATATTTCATTGAATGTAAATATTGTTCTAATATAATCATAATCATTATACACACCTGTTTTTCCTGATGTTCCACCAAATTCGATATTTAAGTATGTACCAGTTTGATCATAACCATCAGTTACAATTGTTTCATATCCTGTTGTTACACCAATTGGATTATAACCAGTATTTGAATTTGTATTTAACGATACAGGAAAATATTCTAAGGTGTATCCTGTTGTTCCAGATGATTTTATATGTTTCACATAACCTAATATAATTGTATTATCTAAACTATAATTAAAATCTGGTTTTATTGCACCAATTGTTGATGATGTTGCTGAACCATAAAGAACATTAACGATATTATCATTTGTTAAATAAAGAACATCATATCTTGATCCTTCTATACTAGTTATACTATTTAATGATATTGTACTTGTTGTGAATCCACTAATAATTTCACCACCAATAACATAATATGCATCAGTTCCATTATTAGCAACTTCAACTGTACATGTAGTATCACCTGTTAATGTTGCACCAGAATTGAAATATATTTGATTAATGTGACCATTTGTAAAAACACCTGATCTATCATTTACACCAACATTTAAATAATCTTGATTATAACTATCAAAACTATTTGTTATAACATTATTAGCTGAATCTAAGTATTTTTGCGCATAAGTGACTTCTTCTTTAAGTGTTACATTATATGACATAAAATTTATATCAGTTTTATCTTCACCAACAATAGCATCACCAACAATATCAAGATTACCAAGTTTATAATCTGCTTCTAATAAAGAATCTTCATTATATGTACAAAATAATCCAGTTTTATCTGTATTATTATTGATAATATTTTTAATATACATATCTTTATTGTTTATATCTTTGAAGTATGGTATTAATGAACAATCATATTTTGCAAGAACATTAACTGTTCTTTCATTTAAAAATCCGTTTACTGATGTTTTTATTAAACCATTACGATTAAAATATTTACTAAATGTTGTATCGTTAGATAATGTTTTATAATCACTCCAATCACCTGCTACAACAACAATTGAAACAAGATAATCTGAAATCCATTCACGGTAATCTATGTACGATGGTACTTTAGTTCTATCACCATACCATTCTTCTGCGGTAACATCGAATCCAGTAATATTTGATTTGAACATAAATACTGTAATGTCTTTGTCTGCCATATTTGTGATGTGAAATAATCTTTCTGTATCTTCTACACCAAAATTGTTTGCTTTAACAACATTTAAAAACGCATCTGTGTCACGTTCCCAAAATGCTTGTCTGTTAAAAAATGATTCATATGCTGATCTTTTCACTGCACCATTTGCATATTGTGATGACACAGAAATAGATTGCCAGTCAACTTTATCTCTATTAGGATTAGTTGCCAATAAATTTAATGCCCAAACTGGTCCACTTTTCAACATTTGTTTACACGTTTTGTGGAAAAATGATCCTTTATTTTCTAATCGTCTATCATCTTCACCATATATAGCTTCAAAATCAGAAGGATTTGTTACATAAATAGGTGTATTGAATGGACCCTTTTTAGAAAAACCTGGAACCAAATTTATTAGAACTTCTTGAATTGGAAGTTGTATAATACTACTATCAATTTCTTCGATAAAAATACCTGGTCTTTTGTATTTTCCGAAATCTTTGTCTTTAATTGGCATGTTTTTTTAATTATTTTTTAAGTATATATTAAATATTTTTTATGAAATATTTCTTTTTTATACTTTTGATTTTTTAATTATATATTAAATCATTTTTTTAAAAAAAAGTTAAAAAAATATGCAAAATATATGTGCAATTTTTTTTTTGTTATATATTAATATTTTATTTTTGACCTGACAGATTTAAAAAAAGATGTTTTAAAAATATTTAAAAAAAATATAAACAAATTAATTAAAATTTACTATATATTGTTCTTAAAATTATAATTGTATATGATTAAAAATGAAATTACCGAGTTAGAAAAACTGTTCGAAGAAAGAACAGGTCACAATTTTCAAAATTTTTATAAAATTCACAAACCTAAATTAACCTGGCACATTACAAAATTTACAAAAAATCCTGAAATTGCAGAAGATCACGTAGAAGATGCATTTATACAAGCACTTCTAAATATAGAAACATATAAAAGACCAGATGAAGGTGGTGCTCAGGTTAATACTTGGATTTATAAAATCGCTGAAAATATAGTGAAAAAGTCATTTAAAGATAATGAAAAACTTCCAACTAATTCTTTAGATAAAGAAATGGCTGAAAATTTCAATCTTTCAAATATAATACCATATGATGACAGTACAAAATCAACAGATGATTATAATATATTTGTGAAAAAGTCAACTGTTATAAGAGATGCTATTTATAATTTAGGTGAAAAGGATGCTAAATATAAAAGAGTATTAATAATGAGGGAAATAGATGGTATGGCATATAAAGAAATATCAGAAGAACTCAATATTAATTTATCTACTATAAAATCACAAATAAAAAAAGGTAGAAAAATAGTAAAGAAAAAAGTAATTAAAAAAATACAAGAAATAGACCATAATAATGAGTGATTCATATGAAGCATCAAACTGGTTTATAAAAATATGGAGAAAACGATGGTATTTTTATGCAATATTTCTTTATCTAAAAAGCCTAATTAAAATTAATCTAATAATTGATTATATTGTAGATGATGAATTTGAAGATAAGGATAAAGATTATATGAGATCAAATTGGAAAATAATTAAAAAGCATGTAGAATTAAATAAGATGCATAAATATTCCACAAAATAATTTACTAACATTTTAAAATATTTATAATGATAGATTTTTATAAATATATTTTACCTGAAGATTTACATAAAAAAATATCAGAAGCTATAATTGCAATGATAAGTACTGGATATTTACCTTATTATGGTGAATTTGCATTATTTATAAGTTTTTATGAATCAAAAAACAATCCATATTTAAATACTGCTGGTGTAAATTCAACACCTAAAGGTTTAAATTTTTATTGGGATAGAAAATTTTTCGATAATCTATCACAAACAGAAACAAATTTCATAGTAATTCATGAAATAATGCATCTTCTTTTTGATCATATAAAAAGAAGTTATGGATATAATAAATCTTCTGCAAATATTGTACAAGATATGATCATAAATCAAATTATTTATGATGAAATTATGATGTTTAGTGATAACAAAATTGGTGGTGGATATGGTCTAAGTACCAAAGATCGACCAGTATTTGTAACAATACCAAAGGATGAATTTAATAATAATTCTGCATTATTTATACCAAAAGACTATACAGGAAATCCCATTTTTGAAGAACTATATGAATGGTATATGAAAAAGAAACAAAAATGGCAAGATGAAAATAAAGAACTTATTAGACAAATTAGAAAACATAATTTAGAAAAAATTCAGAATCAGACTCAGAATCAGACTCAGGAACAACAAAATAACCAAGAAAATGATGGTGAAAATGATGGTGTAAATGATGGTGTAAATGATGGTGTAAATGATGGTGTAAATGATGGTGTAAATGATGGTGTAAATGATGGTGAAAAGTGTGAAAATGATGGTGAAAATGATGGTGAAAATGATGGTGAAAAGTGTGAAAATGATGGTGAAAATGATGGTGAAAAGTGTGTAAATGATGGTGAAAAGTGTGAAAATGATGGTGAAAATGATGGTGAAAATGATGGTGAAAATGATGGTGAAAAGTGTGAAAATGATGGTGAAAATGATGGTGTAAATAAGGGAAATTATAAAAAAAATTCATTCGACACATCTGGTAAGCCAAGATATGGTAAATATGGACAAAATAATACAAATAGCTATTCATTAGAAACTATATTTGAAGGTGAAGAATATGAAGATCAATTAACTTTAGATACACATTTAGAAGATACAATAACAAGTGAAGTAAAAAAAGAATTAATTGAAAATGTTATGCAAATTCTAAAATCTAGAGGATTAGAATCAGGTGAAGTTGAAAAAATTATAAATAAACTCAGAAAAACTAGAAAAGATTATTTAAAGGATATTAAACGAATGATGAATAATCATGTTTTTGGTTCAATTAAACAAAAAACTATTGTTAGACCAAATCGCAAAAATATACAAGGATTAAAAGGAACAAAAAAACATAAATCTGAAATTAATGTTATTTTAGACACATCAGGTTCAATGTGTGATGAATTTGAAAAAGCATTGTCTTATATTTTTCAAAATGATATTGATATTAATCTTATTCAATGTGATACTGATGTTAAAAAAAATATTAAAATTAAAAGAAAAAAAGAATTAGAATTGATGAAAATATGCGGTTTAGGTGGAACTGCACTTCAACCAGCATTGGATTTTATATCAGATAAAAAAAATAAAATTTATATGTTTAATATTTGTATTTTAACTGATGGATACACAGATAAATTATGTTTTAAAGACATTAAAACAAAAACATTAATTTTATCAACAGCGAATAATTGTCCAATTTTAAATGATAATGGTAAAGTAAAACAAATAATTAATATAGGTTTGCAACAAGATTTATGAAAATTAATTTAACATATCAAAATCATCAAAATTTAATTTAGATTTAATTGAATTAATAAATCTCTTAGTAAAACACAAATTTGATATATCAGATATATCTTTTTCTGATATATTATTTTGCCATCCATAATATATACTAATTTTATGATCTAATGTTGGATATCTTCTATCAATATGTACTAATTTAAAATTATCTCTAATATATTCATTATCATAAAAATCTAAACCATTCCAATTATCCAATAATATTTTTCTGTTTTTTTCTGTTAATCTCCGAATATTCCTTCTATATAATTTCCAACCCGATAATTCATCATCAGGTATAATCAAACCTTTCCTAATTTTTGTTTCTTTACCTTTAGATATTATCTTATATTTTATATTATCATCCATAATTTGATGACCACCATATTTATCCAATAATATTTGTTTTATTTTATTTTTAACTATTTTAGATGCAATCGCATATTCATTATCATATTTATCTAAACATGTTTTCTTTTTTTTATTTATACACGTATCTAATCTACAACAATTATCAACATTATATTTGTTCATCATTGTTATTTTTAGTGTTTTATTATTACAACCTTTACAACTATAAAAATTATTTCTATTGAAATTTTCTAAATATTTTTGAAATGTTATATTTTGTGTTTTGCCACAAAAACCGCATTTACATTCAATTTTGACACCACTATTTTTCATTAAATGTTCAACTGGTACAATCCATTTTTGATTTATCTTTAATCCTTCATAACCTAAATGAATAAAATGTTCAATATTCCATTTATTTATCGTCAATATTATATCTTTTGTTAAAATCCAATTTAGATATTCTGGTTTATTTTTCAATAATGTTGAATTGTATTTTTTAATATTTTTTATAGAATTATTTTTTGTCTTATTTTTAATTTCATTTGATTGATTTACAAATTCAACACCATATCTTTTTAAATTACTTATTTTTGTCTTGTTTTGAGTACATTTAGCACAACATGAAAATTTATTCAAATTATTATAATTACTATAATAATTTTTATATTCAGTTTCGACAATATTTTCACAAAAATCACATTTAACTTTAACTTTAACTTTTGTTGTTGGTAATAAATCTTTCACATGAACTAAAATAGTTATTCCAATTTTCACATCATATTTCAATTCCTTATAATGTTTTATATTTTTAGTTCCAATTTTTATTTTCACATATTTATCTATTATCATTTTGTTCTTTTATTTTTTGAAATTCATTTTTTATTATTTTTTCTACCCAATCATTTAATTTTAAAGAATGAACTTTTGCAAATGTTTTTAATTCATTATGCAATATTTCATCTATTTTCATGTTTTTTAATTTTTTCATATGTGTTTTTTTTCTATTATATATAAAATAATTTTTATCTTTTTTTATCTTTTTTTATCTTTTTTTGAAATATTTTATTTTTTATTAAATTTTTTGTTATTATTGTATTTGAAATTAGAAATAAAAAATTTTTAAAAAATTAAAAAATATGTCAAATAATTTTTCAAAAAGTGTTGGTTTTGAACCATCAGAAGAATATCCATTAGGTTATAAATATCTATCTGATAAAGAAAAAAAATATTATAAAATAATGAATGCTAAAAGTGGTGTATTATATATTTATTCCCCACCTGGATTTGCTAAATCAGCAATCACAAGAAATATTGCTAAAAAACTTGGAGCACAATATTTTGATATTCGTTTATCTATGGTTGATGAAACTGACGTAGGATTATTTCCTATGATAGATGATATTATTATTAATGGTGAAACAAAAAAAGTTTTACACCATGTTGTACCAGATTGGGCTTATTTAGCAAATGAAAAACTAACTATTATTCACTTTGAAGAATTAAATAGATCTTCTAGTTCAGTTCGAAATGCTGCTTTGCAAATATTATTAGAAAGAGAAATAGGAACATTTTTCAAATTTAATGATAATGTATTGATGTGTGCATCTGGAAATTTAGGTGAAGATGATGGTACTGATGTTGAAGAATTTGATGCTGCATTAAATAATCGTATAATTCAACTTGAACACGAACTACCTTTTACAGAATGGTATGAAAATTATGCAAAAGAATTTATTTGTCCTACCATTGTGGATTTTCTAAAAAATCACGGTGAATATTATTGGAAAAAAACAGATAATAAATCAAAAAATAAAGCATATGCTACACCTAGATCATGGACATTTTTATCAGATTATATTTGGGTTAATTTTGGAAAAAATAAATATACTACAAGATATGATAATGATGGAAATGTAATTTTAGATATTGATGGAACACCAAAACAATTTAGAAATTTCCCATCACCAATTGTGTGGTTAAATGACATAAAACAAATTGGACATGGTTATATTGGTGTTAGTAATGTTAGATTTTTTAAATATTGTGAAGACATACTCAAAATTTCAATTGATCATATTTTAAATGATTATGATAGTATTGAAAATGAAATAAAATCATTTTCCAGAGACAAAAAATCAGAACTATTACAATCAATGAAAGAAAGAAAAGTTTCGAAATTAAACATAGATCAAATAAATAATTTACTTAAATTTTTAAATACAATTTCTGATGATGAATGTGTTGGATATTTACTTTATGTTTTAGACCATGAATTTGTAACAGATTTGAATATAAAGAAAAATTCTATTGAAGATTTTGAAAACAGCAAAAAAATACAAAATTTTTTAGCAGATCCAATTTTAGATAAATATAGAAATGTTATTTGGGGTTATGTCGATGATGATAAACCCGCACCTTTATTGAAAAAATAAAAATAAAAAAAGAATGATAATTTTATCATTCTTTTTTTATTAATTTATAATTTTTAAATATTTATCAAATTCTGAATATTTCTTATCTAAAATCAACAAATATTTCTTACAATCACTTTCAACAGCACGTCTTTTAATTTCTATAATATTTTGACCACCTTGTTTTTCTAAAATATAGGTTGATTTAATTTCTATTTCAGTATCACCAATACAAAAATCTGTTATTGTTCTAAATCCAAAATTAGTATCTTCTAATAAAAAATTATACACATTTCCATTTTCAACTTTGTCTAAAATATTCAATTTTTCACAATGTTCTAAAAAATCATATTCATATAAACTTTGATAATATAATTCGGATTCTTTATATTTTTTGATTTTAAAATTGTTTTTAAAATCAAAAATTTTAGATTTCATATTATCTGATATTTTTTTACGAACATCATACAAAAAAGAAACATTATCAACACCATATTTTTCTTTTATCGTTTTATTTATTTTTTCTTGATTCCAATTATTTGGTATACATTTAGCTGAACAATAACTATTTGGTATTCCTCTATGCCATTTAACATCTTCACCACAAGTTTTACAAGTCGGTTTGCCATATTTTTTTATATATTGTTCTTTTAACCATTCATATTTTTGATGATCACCAATTCTATCTAAGAATTTTCCCCTAAAAAAAGGAGCATCTTCATCACAATATCCACATTGACATTTTGGTGTATTTCCACTTAATTCATATTTTATAATATAATCTCTTAATGTTATATTATGTTCTTCCATTAAATGACTCGTAAATTTTCCTGTTGTGTATGGAAAAGTTAATCCACATATTTTACATTCTTTATATTTTACCATTTTAAATATTAATTTTTTAATTATATATTAAATAATGGTTGTCAAAAGTGTAAAATATGTGGATTATTTTTAAAAAACTTTATAACTACTTGATTATCACATAATTATTCGCACTTGGACCATCCACAATTTTTGCACGTCTTGCACCCATCAACATATGTTAAATCTGGTTCTGTTGCACCACAACTAGGACATGATTCATTTAAAATTGTAGAATTAATATATTTTTTAATAATTCTTTTAACACCAGATTTCCATGTTCCAAATGCCATAGTATCATTTAATTGCAATCCTTCTATTATACTAATTACACTTGGTAAATGTATTCTATGTCTTAATGTTGCTGATATTAATTTACTAACATTCCAAAATTCACGATCAAATGCACGATTAAGACCTTGCATTATAACAATATATCCATCTTTATCTTTATAAACAAAATCATATCTACTTTGTTCTTCTTCACCATCTTTTTGTTTTTCTTTAAATTTAACAATTTCACCTCTTTCAACATAAATAGGAACTTGAAATTCATCTGTCAATCCTGTAAATAATTCGTATGGATATTTTTCACCTGTTTTTTCATCTACCATTAAACCCAAAAATCCAATCCATTTTTCTTTATTGTTTGTAAATCTAACTACATCACATTCCATTTTTATTGGTCTTTTTTTGGCATTATTTTCTTTTGATTCAGATACAACATTTTGAGTTGTTCCTTCATTGGACATAATTACACCTTGTCTTGAACCATCACGATAAACAGTTAAACCTTTACACCCACTTTTCCAACCTGTTTCATAAACTTTGGCTACAATTTCTTCTGTTACACTATTTGGTAAATTAACAGTTACTGATATTGAATGATCGACAAATTTTTGAATTGCACCTTGCATTCTAACTTTTTCAACCCAATCAACATCATTTGATGTTGCTTTATAATATGGAGATAATTCTATTATTTTCTGTAAATCTGAATCTTTCATATTTTTAACTTCATCAACATTATAACCATTTATATCTAACCAAGTTTCAAATTTATGATGAAAAACATTATATTCTTCCCATTTTATACCTTCATTATCAACAAAATCAATTCTACCAATTTTATCATTGGGATTTATTTTTCTTCTTCTTT
>Ga0172381_10008307_pt1 | contig 10169 bp, 14 predicted proteins | sample Leawel6488metaG_FD_119754 | JGI IMG/M metagenome (GOLD analysis project Ga0172381, IMG submission 119754) | Leachate microbial communities from a municipal landfill in Southern Ontario, Canada - Leachate well 64-88 metaG | ecosystem: Engineered > Solid waste > Landfill > Unclassified | place... | reverse complement strand
GGACAGGTGACTTTGCAACAGGATTCACACATACTACAGGTAATACCACATCATTAACAAATAGTTTAGCAGCAATAATAGGTACAAACTATGAATTAGTATTGTCTATATCAGGTAGAACTAGTGGTAGTGTAAATTTCTCTTTCGGAGGTCTTCAAACAGGTGCACTTAATACCAACACTTCAGGAACAGTATCTATTAATGCTGCTACAGTAGATTCTTTAGTAGTAACACCTACTACAGATTTTGATGGTACTATTGTACTTCAGATAATTGAAGTACGCTTAACCAGAGAGGATAAAAAGATAGCACAAAACAAAGGGTGGCTGGTAAGCTAGTATATATAAAACAGAAATAGGAGTTAAAGTAATATGCCTTTTTATAGAATAGTAGATAATACAATATTAGAAATAACAAAGTTAACAAGATGCTTAGATAATGGATTAGAAGAAGATATAAGTACTAATCAGGACCAAGTTGATGGGTGGAAATATTTTAATACAAAAGCGGAATTTCTAGGTACTTTAGATTCTAATATAATTATAAATGAGGTTAAAAATTGTACAGGAATAAAGACCTTCAAAGGACCCCTTGATTAATTTATTAAATTTTAATATATATACACATTAAAAAATTGGAGAATATAAAATGTTCATAAAAAATTATAGTAGTACAACTTTTATTGTAAGAGTTAAGGATAACAAAATTACTTTACCTTCTAATACAATAACTTATGTTGATGAGAATATTGTTTCATTAACTACTTTGAAGAATATGTATGGAAATTATGTAGAAGAAGTAACAGATACTTCTGTAACAGCAAGCATACCTGAAGAATATTTAAAATATTATCAAACTCAAGTATCTTTAGGACGCTTATATAAGGTTCAACTAGGGAGATATTCTGTAGCAAATGAATTAAAAAGTATCTTTGTAAATGTAGGTAGTGTAAATATTTATGCTTATGATGGTGCAACACAACCAGAAAGTTTAACAGATATGGTTCTAGGTACATCAGCAGCAGGAATATTAGGAGACACTCCGTTGGAGATAGTCCCTACTTATATAGCAATAACACAAAATTCAGGTGTTTCTACAGAAATTATACTAAACGGAATAGAAGTAATAACTAATTTAGGAGCAATATCATAATGACAGGAGTATTTAGTAATAATAGTGGGTTAAGTAACGAATATCCATCTACAGTAACAATGGATTCTTTTAGGGATGCAACATTTAGAGGAAAAGCATTCAAAACATCATATGTAGACCCAACAGGAATAGTTACAGGAGTCTCATACTTCTATATAGTAAAAAATAATTCGACTACTAAAAGTTTATTCTTAAGACCGTTAGATTTTGGTTCAGTAAGTTTAACTGCAGGTAGTATAGGTACCGTTAAAAATACACTAATGTATTCTGTTGTTAAGAACGGGATATTTACAGTAGATAGTGTTGCACAAAATTTACAAACACTAATAACAACTTATGCAGCATATGATATGCCTAAGTTTAACTTAAATACAAGTTCAATCAATACATCAGAAGTACAGTTAATACCTATCAGTGTAGTTTTAGGTGGATTAAGTAAAGTTATGGTTTGGGCAGACACTGCTGCAGATAAAGTTTTAAAAACAGTTGCACAAGATGCTTTTACACCTTCTGTACTTAAAGACACAGCTAGAATTGTTCCACCAGGTGAGATACTAATGCTAGTCTTTTCAAATATGGATACTACATCTGCTGCAAAAGTAGCGTATAAATTTGAAGCACAGTGGTCCGAAATAGTAATAATCTAGTATAACTAGGAGGTACTCTGAAGATACCTTGTTTTAAATTTATTCTAATATTGTTTTTTGTAGTGTGTTTATCATGTACTTATTGTTATGCGGATGAACTATTATTAAATCAGAGACCCTTCACAGTAGATTTAAGCCCTGTTAATATTCAACCATATTCAACTAACCCTGAAGATAATAATCATCCAGTTATTAATAAGCTAATGGCCTCTCCTTTAAGATTTATTCTTCTCCCATTAAGAAACGGGTTTGGATTTTTATTCCAAATAAGATTTTAAAGTATTAAGAATATATAAAAATATAACTTCGTAAAAATTAATTTAAATTATTAAATTTTAATGTATGTTAGCTTTTACGTAGGGATATTTCTGTGACTAAATGTAAAGTTTTAGATTTTAAATTTATTAATAAACCAGTATTTAGGGAAAGAACACCTTTGGAAGGAATGTCTAAAAAACAATTAGAGGCAATAGAAGAATTACCCTTCCGATTAATTAAAAATTGTACATTTGTTATAGTTGTACACGTGGATAAGAAAGAATATGAATTTAAAGCTACTGTAACAAAAGGGTTCTGTTATAATATGGCAGACATACCTCTGTTATTACAACCAATTTCTTTTGATGATAAAAGCCCTTTTGTAAAAAATGCAAGTTTTGTACATGACTATTTATTACTTAGAAAAATAGATTTATATAAAAATTGGAAGATGAAAGAATTAGGTATATCTGTTAGTGATTTTAGAAAAATAACTTCTAGTACATTTGGATTAATACTGAAACAAAATGCAGTAAATGATTTAAAAGCAGATGTTATGGCTAAAATGGTTGATATATACCAATCTTTATTGTGGATTAGCTGGAATAAGTGTGATAAATATTTAGTAGAAGACAATGGAGATAAAAATTAATGGCAACATGGATTTATGCTGTACTATCAGTAATAGCAGCAATAGCATCAGCAGTATACTTTGTAACAAAAGTAGAAGCAGGTAACAAGAGTAACAAAGAATTTTTCGAGCAAGCAGTAGGTCATTTAAAAGAGTTAATACAGTTAAATGAAAAAAACACTAAAGAAAACACAGAAAAAGAAATAAAGCACCTTAAAGAGTTTGTAGTGGATAAGATAGACGAAGTAAAAGAAGATATTGGAAGATTAGAGAAAAAACAAGAAGAATCTAACCAAATTAAAGAAAGACTTGTGGTAGTAGAACAATCTACTAAGTCATTTCATAAACGCATGGACCACCAACAATTAGGTATATCTGATATAGCATAAAACACAATCAACTCATAACTTTCTATAAGCACTACAGCAATTGTCAACCTAACCTTTATTTAGTAACCTTTCTTTATTTACGTAGTGCTTTTTCTTTTGGGTTGACAAATTAGTATAATGATGATATAATATGTGTATGAGATATTATAAATTAACATATACAAACATTTTTGACTATAGAAACCAAAGAAGTAGAATTATTAGAGCCAGAGATGAAGAAGAGGCAAAATTGTGGTTCGAAAATCATCTAGATAATGAGAATTTGTTAGATTGGATAGACGAAGTAGAAATTATAGAAAGGGAGTTGTGTGGATAAGGTTTTAATTATTGATTTTATGAATTTATATATTAAATATTATTGGGTATATAAACACTCTTATGAATCAATGGGAACAGAAGAAGTACATAAGAAACATGTACAAGGGCTAACCAGATTCTTTTCATTAATAGAAAAGAATAATAAGGACTATAGTAAAATATACTTAGTGTTAGACTGTGCTAGAAATAATACAGATAACAAAGAATTGTTTGAAGATTATAAAGAAGGAAGAATAAAAGAAGACGGAATAAATAAAAATTTAGATAAAGTTATTTCATTACTTTCAATAGTACCTAGATTTACTATATTAAAGAATAATAAAAAAGAAGCAGATGAAGTAATAGCATATTTAGCTTTGAAACACGGGAAAAATAGTGAGGTTACAATATATTCTAATGATAAAGATTTCTTACAATTAACAGCGAATCCAAATATAAGTATAACAGAGAAATACGAAAAAGGTAAATTTTTAATTCTTAAAGACGATGATATTTTTAGTAAATTTAAGAATAGTAAGAAGGAAGATTTTAGGCGTATTTCTACTAATAAATCGGACATTATAAAATATAGAACGTTTAAAGGGGACAAAAGTGATAATATTTCAGCGGCGGTACCTAGACTTTTAGATAAGGATATAATATATATTATACAGAATTGTTGGAAAGAAAGTTACCTAGATAAAGAAGTTTATTATCATATAGTAGATGCTATAGATAAAGAACCTTTAAAAAATAAAGTAAAAGAGTATAGAGATAATATACTAAGAAATTATCAGCTTATGAATTTAAGTGATAAAATAAATGATGAAGTAATAAAGAATGAAACTAGAGCTATAAAAATTAAAAATCTTAATGAAAAAATGCAACATATTATAGATATTGCACAGGAGTTTGAAGTTAACGAATTTTTATTTAGGAAATAGAATGGCAGAGATTAAATTAAGAGAATATCAAAAAGAAGCACTAAGTTTAGCTATAAAGATAAAGAAAAATTTGCTTTGCATGAAACCTCGTGCAGGAAAATGTCAACCTTTATATTCTAAGGTGCTAACCCCTACTGGATGGGTTACTATGGGAAGTATAAAAAAAGGTGAATATGTAGTAGGAAGTAATGGAAATCCATGTGAAGTGTTAGAAATATTTCCCCAAGGTACAAAAGATATTTATAGAGTATATTTCTCAGATAATACTTATGCAGATTGTAGTAATGACCATTTGTGGTATGTAAAAACTAGATATGAACGAACACATAATAAAAATGGTGCTCTAAGAACTATAGACGATATTAAAAATGATTTACACATAGGAAAAGAAAAAAGGAATAAATATTCAATACCTTTTATAAAACCTGTAAATTTTACTAAACAAAGTAACGAAATAAACCCTTATTTATTAGGTACCTTATTAGGAGATGGTGGTTTATCTATAGAGAATAGAATAATCTTCTCAAACTCTGAAGAAGATATAATTAAAAAAATAAATAATATATTAATTACAAATTATGATATAAGATTAAAACATATTCAAAATTATGATTATCTGTTATTATCAGGCAATAAAAAAAATATTCTTCTTCAGCAATTGAAAAAATTGGGGCTAATGGGCTGTCATTCTTATAATAAATATATACCAAGCACCTATATTTTTACTTCTACGGAGGATAGATTAGAATTACTTAGAGGTTTAATAGATACTGATGGTTATGTAAGTAGCAGAAATAGACAAGAGATAGAATATTATACAACTTCTAAAATTTTAGCGGATAATGTTGAAGATTTAGTGCGTTCTTTAGGAGGTTACGCCAGTACTTCAACAAAAATGGGTAAGTATGGTAAAAAAGAAACTAGAATGTGTTATACAGTTAGAATACGTTTCTGTAATGGAATAATAGCTTTTTCCTCAGTTAAGCATAGCTCAAAGGCGAGTAATAATTTTAAAATACTTGATAAATTTATAACTAATATAGAATATATTGGTAAAGAAGAATGTAAATGTATATATATAAATTCAGAGGACCATTTATATATAACAGACGGTTATAATTTAACACATAATACTATAATTTCAATATTTCAGATTAGATATTTAATAAATAAAAAACTATGTGATAAAGCAGTTATAGCTGTAACTAAAACGGCTACGGTACCATTTATTAAAGACTTTTCTCGTGTTGCTAAGATAGACTTAAAACTAATAGAAAATTTTGAAGATTATTTACGTTTCTTAGAAAGTGATACAGAGAAAGTTTGCATGATAAAACATTCATTCTTTGAAAAACTTGGATACAATCAAAATAATATAGATGATGTAGATAAGCAACTTAAGGATAAGCCTAGAAATATGTTATTAATTATAGATGAAGCACATAAAATGAATAATATAGAAAGTATAGCACACCAAGCATTTGATAACATAAGACATACTTTTGATAGAATAACATTACTAACAGCTACACCTTATTCAAGTTGTTTAACACAATTATATGGTTTAGTACACTTAATATACCCACATTTATGGAAAAGTAAGAGAGCTTTTAAAGATGACCACGTAGAAGAAAAAGATATAAGAGATTGGAAAACAGGAAAATATTTAAGACCAGAAACTGTAAGATACATGAATTTGGCAATGTTAAGAGAGAAAATAAAACCATTTACGTATTTCTATTTTCCAAAATTATCTCTTAATTTTATTCAACATAGTGTAGAGTTGACAAATTATGAAGAATATGATAGAATATGTTTAGGTGTACTAACTGAAGAGGACCTTAAAGAATGAAAACTTTTAAAATTTATAGAAGAGGAAAATGCATAAATATTGATGGAGAAAAAGTACATATGGAAGAAGATGCTATTCACTTACAGTATGTTGAGCAAAAAACTAAGGATAAAAAATTAAAATTATATAAGTTGTATGATTACACTACAGGCGAAGACTTAAATTTATATTGTTCTTTTAGAGAAAGTGTAATGTAATGACAAGTGAAAGTAAGATAAATTGCCCTAATTGTGATGCAGAGATAGTCTCAGATTATTGTTATGAATGTGGATATACTACAAACGGGTATAATTATTTAGCAGATAAAATTGCGAGAGATAATTTATACAAAGAACAGAATAATAAATCAATCGCTTTAGGTATTATCAAGAACAAGTATAATGTTATTACTGAGAGCAACAATTTAGTAATATTACACTTGTGTTACGTAGATTCTGATAGAAGTAAAATACGAGAATTTTTTAACAAAATTAATAAAAAGTATGGGACTACCCTTGATTACACGATACAAAGGAAGGTTTGGTAGTGAAAGAATATAAGAATATTAAAGAGATTAAATCTGAAGATGGTTGGACACTAATTTGTAAAAAATGCGGGAATACGCTATTTAAACCAGATAGTACTTGTGCAATATGTGGTGACGGCCCTTTCTATTATTCTGAGTCAGCAGTAAAATTAAGAAAAAATTATAGAGGACCGTACTAATGGCATTTAATAAGTTTAAAAAAGCAGTAGCTAAAATAAAGAAAATGACACCTGCAGAAAAATCGAAAGAAACTAAAGCACATTCTGCACGTATGCGTGAAATGCAAAGACACGTTAATATGTCACCAGAAAAGAGAAATAAATTAATAAAGGTTATAAAAACTGAAAAATGTCAAGATTGTGATAAAATATTATTAGATAAAGGGGTTATTGTATTTATAGACCTTTTAGACGTTGTAGATATATTATCAGAAGATTTTAATAAGGCAGGAATAGAACATAAAATAATTACTTCAAATACTTCCCAAAAAAATAGGGGAGTAATAAGTGATTGGTTTATGGAGGACCCTCATAATAGAGTAGTTTTATTATCTCTTGCGGGTGGTGAAAGCATCGCTTTACATAGTACTAATGAAATAATATTATATGATATTCCGCAAGGGAGTGGACCTTTTAATCAAATAATTGGAAGAGTTATTAATGAATGGGGTGCTTATCAGAAATTTTATATCCGTTTTATAACTGTATTGGACACATTAGATGAGTACAAGCAGATTCTTCTTTCTAGTAGAAAAGAACTAGAAGTAGAATTACTAGAAGCAGACGTTATACCTATTAAAGGAAAAGTTAAAAGTTTTGATTCAGAAGTTCTTAAAAAGATTAAAAATAGGATGTTATGGAAATTAGGGAAGAGAAAAAGAAAGGATTAACATGGATATGTTAGGATTTTGGTTATTTATGAGTGTTTTCGTTATTTGTATGACTTTTGGAATAAATAAATAATTTAAGGGTTGACAAATTTGAAATTTCATGCTATTATTTACATGAGGAGAGTATTAAAAAATGGGATTTAAAAGTAAAGAAGAATTTGATGCTTGGGCTGAAAAATACTTAGAAGGATATTTTGAAACTTTTAAAAAAATGACAAAAAAAGATAATGATTATTTTAAAAGTTTAGGAATAAATAATCAGAAATCATACTACGTAGTTGGAGATAGAGATAAGTTAGAGTTATTTATAACTTACTATTTAATGTTGAAATGTCAAAGATTTAGTACATATATGGTTTCAGAATTTGCTTCTGAAATATACATGCATAATGACATTATAGATTGTGAAGTATTAATACTGTATAATCATGGTCATAAAACATATACTGGTGGTGGAGAGAGTGCTATTTGGAATACTGTTTTAGATAGGGCATCTTCTAGAAATAGAGTAAAAGAAAAAAAAGTAAGATTTAAAACAATAGTATTATCTGAGAGGGACATCCCTTATATTAGAAATAGTGGTGAATTTGAAAATTTAGATTTAAATAACCTCGTTGACCCAACTACATTTAAAACAATAGGAGTTGATGAAGTAGCTAATTCTGCTAAATACAGAGACAATAAAAATAATGCAGAGGGTAAAGAAGGACAGACTAAATTGAAACCAGAAGATATTAGAAAAGATGAAGGTTAAGGAAACAAATGGCGGAGTTAAGCGAAGAATATAGAAAGAAGTTACTACCTGCAGAGTTGAACTGGATAGTACTAAACAACTTGCAACTTTTTAATGATAAACCTATGTTAATTGAAGAATTATATTTTAAAATTTCAAAGTTAACAGAGCACCCTATACTTTCTAATTTTATAGAAATTTATAGAGAAGTATACTCAGTATATTATAATAGACATAATTCTTTTCCAGATATAGCTTGGTTAGATGCAAATTTTAGAGGAAAGAATTTAAAAATTACAGATAATGTCTTTTCAATGACGTTATATGAGGACCTTGTAAAAATTATAGATGGTGAAATTCTTATGCAAGATATTAAAAAAGGTATCTTAGAAAAGGATAGTTTCTCTATAGACGATATTAGAGGCGTAACTTCTAAAATGGTAAAGTATACTGAATCAAATAATGAAATCCCTGCTATAACTAAAGATACTATTTTAAATATGTATGACAATTATAAGATTAATTACAAGGGTGTTAAAACACATATTTCCGTATTAGATGAATTAATAGGTAGTTTAGGTTATAAGAGTATAAGTGTATTCGGAGCTATATCAGGTCATGGTAAATCTACGTTTGCATTATCTGTAACATACAATGCAGCTATATATGGGGGACTTTGTATAGACTACATATCTTATGAACTTGATAAAGAACAAATGTGGTTTAACTTAGGTTCTATAGAAAGTAATGTAGAAAATATAAATATAGAGTCTTCTAGAATAAAAGAAGCAATATTAACAAAAGACGAAGAAGATGCTTTAAGAACTTGTAAAGAATCTATGCTTAATAAGTTAAACGTATCTGGCGGATTTATAAATGTAATAGACCAGTCTGCTCTTCAAATAAATACTTTCGAAGGTTTAGTTGCTAAATTAGAGAGTATTGCTGAAGAAAGAGGAAGAAAAGCAGATTTAATTGTTGTAGATAACGTAGATAACCTTAGAATTTTAAAAAGTAGTGAAAGAGATGAATCTACTAAAGTAAATAAATTTATTACTGAACTAGATAGCTTAAGCAAAAAATATTATAACGGAGAAGGTACACATATACTACTTTTATCGCAAGTTAATAGAGTAGCGATGAAAAAATTAGATGATGTAGCTACTAAGAGTGAAGAATCTAAATCTAAGATAGATGTAACTTGTTTCCAACAATATAATGCACTGTATGAAAAAGCTACGTGTGCTCTTGTTGGATTTGCAGATGCAAAAATGAGAAGTATAGATAGAATGAATATTTACCCTGTAAAGTTAAGAAATAGACCTGTTCCAATAGAGCCTATTCAAATACCTGCAAAGTTTGCGTATAGTAGAGTAGGTGGAGATGTAGAAATTCAAGATACTTCAGAAAGTACTTTAGATAGATACTTTAATGAGAATGTTGATGATATGGTGGATGACATTACAGGTTAAGAACTATTAATAAATGTAATAAAATATGAAGATTATAATACATTAAATTTTATATTAAGTGATGATTTTTCACTTTTAAGAAAGGTTTTTAAATGGGTATTTCTATGCCCTTTTTTAATCTAATAGTGTTTAATAATTAAAATATATAGTAGAAAAGAGAAAGAAAAAAAATGACAGAACAAAAAAAGTTAACAAAAATAGAAAAATTAATAATGGGACATTCTTTTTTAGCAGAATTTAAAGAATGTTTAGCTAATATAGAAAAAAATATTAGTGCATATAAATTTAAATACGATGTTCAAATTGACGTTTTTAATAAAATGTATAACAATGTACATACTAAAAAAAGTTTGCAAAATAAATATGTTGATTTATATTT
>Ga0172381_10008305_pt1 | contig 10170 bp, 13 predicted proteins | sample Leawel6488metaG_FD_119754 | JGI IMG/M metagenome (GOLD analysis project Ga0172381, IMG submission 119754) | Leachate microbial communities from a municipal landfill in Southern Ontario, Canada - Leachate well 64-88 metaG | ecosystem: Engineered > Solid waste > Landfill > Unclassified | place... | reverse complement strand
TAAAACGAAAAGGAGACACAAAATGAAAAGGTATTATGATTTGTCAAGAGAAGAATTATGTGATTTGTCTTCGGAAGAAATTCAGAATCTTATCGACCTTGAAATTGCTTACGCTGGTATCCTACCTATCCTTGAACCCAATCCGCCTAAGTTGACTGACGTGGTAATCGAAAAGAATGTAAAAATGTACCGCGTTCACGGATTGTTGTTTAAGTCCAACGAAGATGCAGCAATAATCGCAAACATGGATGTTTATCAGGAAAGTTACGATTATTACGGAGCTGGTTATGATTATAAATATGCTGAAAGAAGAGACAACGAAGCAGTTACTACAGTCAATTTTTACAATAAGGATAGGGTCAAAAATTTAAGAGCTGACCTTAGCATAAATAAGGAATTGAAGGATAAGTACGATAAGGATAAATCAGAATACGACAAATGGTATAAGGAAACATCAACCATTCGTGATAAGGTTCGTGGAGCAATCAACAAGGCCTGGGAAGAGAAGCGTGAACTTGAACTTGCTCAGTCGATGTTTCAGAAATACCTCAGACTTGCCGATAATGACGAAGAAATTGCTCGTACATTTTTCAGGGACGCATATGTAAATAAACCTGAAATTATTGCTGAGTTGTTTCCTCCGATTGTTGTGAACACTAATGACATAATCGAAGACAAAAAAGAAGGTGATGAATAATGCCCAGTGCAAAAGATGTAACTGAAGAAGCTGAGTTTATTAAGGCATTTGTTGTCGGGCCTCCCGGTTCAGGAAAGTCAGTATTTGCATCAACATTTCCAACTCCGGGATTTATATTTGACTTCGGAAACGGAATTCTCAGTTACCGTGGTCTTGATTTTGATTACGAGCAGTACCCAACATCGCCTGACGGTTGGGTTAAGTTTGAACGAGATATTCCTGTTGTAAGGAAAGCAGTTGATGATAATAAGTACACAACCATTATTGTTGACGACTTAACCGCAATGGGAGATTTGGCAATGGAAAGGGCGTTGCAACTTGACCCCAAGAGAAGTCCAACTAATGGCCCGCTATGGAATGTTCATTATCAGATGGTAAGAAATCTGATGGAAGGGAGGTTAAGGCAGTTAATAAATCTTTCCGCTAACTTAGTATTCATCGCGCATCAGAATTACATTACTGACGACAAGGGTGCGCTGATTGATATTCAACCTTTGATGGTTGGGCAGTTGGCTGAAAGGTTTCCGGGATACTTCGATGAGGTTTATTACACTTCAACAAGAAGAATCGGAGTAGGTAATTCAACCAAGACGGAGTGGGTTATTCAGACTGTTCCGATTGGAATGAAGAAAGCAAGAAGTCGGCTAAGTGGAAAGGAACAGTTGCTACCTGAATTGATTCCGAATACTTATCAAGATCTTATGTCAGCATTGAAAAAGTCAAAAGAAGCAAAAGCGAAGGCAAAAGAAGCACAAAATACAAAATAATAAATAAATAAAAGGAGACACAAAATGACAGCAAAAAATCAGAAAGCAGTAGAGGCAACGGAAGCAGCAGTAGCAACAACGGCAACAACTCCAGTTCAGGGAGAATTTGTGAAGGAGACGGAAGAATTTGCCGGCGTATCAGCTGAGCCTGGATTCGGTACGGATATCGAAAGTAATTTTGACACCGAAGATGAATACAAACAGGCTCCGCTTATCCCTAACGGCAAATACAAAGGCGCAATTGTCGAAGTTAAGTTCAATAAAGAAGAACAGACAATCGAATGGGTTGTTTCACTTTCCGAGAACGGTGGCCTAATGAATGACGGTGAGTCTCCGATTGACGGAAATCAGCTCAGTTTTAAGAACTGGCTTCCCAAGGACGGTGATGAGAATAAGCCGACAAAGAAAGGAAATCAGTCGACAAGGCAGGCCAAAATAAATATGCTTCATAAGTTTGCTGAGAAAATGAAGGTAAACATGAAGAATCCTGCCGTTATTATGAACTCCATTTACAACTCAGAGTGGGTTGGTCGTCCGGTTCGCGTGGATGTTGAAATCAGGGAATGGGAAGGAAATTACTTCAACAACATTAAGGATATGCAGGCGATGTAACAGTTACCCTCGGTTCGGAGATTGTTTAAATATTAAACTTTCTCCGTAAACCACGTGGCAGGGATGTGAAGGTGAAGTTAATTGGAACATCCCTGCCATTTTTGTTTATTTATTTTGTTTTTACTTACTCGGAGGTTATATGAAATTTGAACAATTAATCCCCTTAATGTTGAATAAAACTCCTGAAGAATCACTGCATGATTTTGAATTATATGTTCATCAGCGTAATCAGGATATTAATACATACAATGAAGAAACAAAACGTAAACTTAGTAAATCAAAACAAGAACGGTTAATTTTAACTGACGAAGAAAAAATACTGATGAAGGCACTTGGATTGAAACAAAAAGATTTATTAAGTTTACGTGGAATTACGTCAAAATCTTCTAAGCAAATAATGGAAGAAGAAAATAACGCTGAAGAAGAAGATGATGATGAATCAGTAGTAGCATTAATTAATGATTAAATTACTTAAATTAAACAACGGAGATTAAACATGGGAGATGAAAACGGTTATTTTTACACTGACCCAACTAAAGTAAAAGTAAAGGAAGGATTAGATAGGATTCGTAAGGATTTAGGCGCAATTGAAAAATTGTCTGAATCAATTAAAACTAAAGGACAAATTCAGCCAATTGTAATAAATCGAGATTACGAATTAATTGCAGGAGGGAGAAGATTAGCTGCTTGCATACACGGCGGAATAAGTGCAAAAGTTTGTTTCATTGATATTGTTGACCCTCTTGAGATGCGGGAACTGGAACTTGAGGAAAATTTACAAAGAAAAGATTTAACTCCATCTGAGGAAATTTTAGCCATTGAAGAAATACATAATCTTAAGCAAAAAAAGTTCGGAGAAGCAGTTCAAGGTAGAAAAGATTCCGGTTGGTCACTTGATGATACAGCTGAATTACTTGGTAAGACAAAAGGATTTGTAGCTCAGAATATCCAACTCGCTGAATTAATTCGTGATTTTCCTTCATTAAGTCAAGCAAAAACTAAGTCAGAAATAGCTAAGGCCGCTCGAGGATTGGAAAGGGTTGTAGGTCATGTAGTTGGACTTAGTGCTGCTGAGCAAATGCTAAAAGAAGACCCAAAACGTATGTATAATATCGAACAAAAAGATGCAATTGAATTTATGCAGTCAATTGAAAACGAATCAGTCGATGTTATATTTACTGACCCGCCGTATATGATAAACGTTGACGAAAATCAAATAACACTTGGTGGTAAAACAGGCGGAGAATTAACATCAAGTGGATTTATGTATGATGATTCTGAAGAGAAGAATATGTCGGTACTCCAAAATTTTGCGGAAGAATCATATCGAATAACTAAGTCAAACGGCCACGCATTTGTATTTTGCGCTCCGTCACATTTTTGGTGGCTTAAGGATACCATGAGGTCAGCAGGATGGAATTGTTCCGAACGTCCAATTATCTGGATTAAACGTGAAGTTGGTCAGAATAATATGCCGAGTCGCTGGTTTTCGGCTGCTTATGAAATGATTTTATTTGCTCGTAAACTTGAATCTAAGTTAATAATCGAAGGTAAAGTTGACTGGATTCAGTGTGATATGGTTAATCCAAGTGAACGATTACATCAGGCTGAAAAACCGATTCCATTAATTAAGGAATTGTTGAGTCGTGTGGCTTCTCCAGCATCAGTTGTTACTGACCCGTTCATGGGAAGTGGGGCGGTTATTGTTGGGGCACTTGAGTTGGGTATGTATGCTAACGGATGCGATGAGCTGATTGAATGTTATTCATGTTCTGTGGATAGAGTTAAGAAATGGAAAGAAAAACAAAATTAAGTTCATATCAAACACTTAAGAATAGACTTAAGTATAATGAACAACGAAATAAGGATTTGGAAGAAATCGTATTTCAGTTATACGAAGCAAGTAAAATTTGTATGCTTGATTTTATTTACGAACTTGAATTACGAAATGAAGTTAGTGATAAAATTATAAGTAATGATGTAAATACAGGTATGTTTAAATATAAAGTAATTCAAGAAGTTAATTGTAGAATTAGTAATAAACTTAAAACAAAACTAAATCAAATCAAAACGGAGGGAAACAATGAATAATCGTAGCGGTAATGGTAACGGTAACGGTAACGGTAACGGTAATGGAAATAATTTCGGTCAGGCTCAGATAAGAATTAACCCGAATGAACTTGAAAAAATTATTTGCGACAATTGCGGTAATGAAATATTTGTTCAGGGATTTAATCTTAGTATAATTCCGTCATTACTTAGCCCCAATGGTCAGCCTGCATTTGCTTTTGTTTCAGATAAATTTGTTTGTGTTCAGTGCGGGAAAATTTATCGTAACGGAGAACTTACTGAAATAGCTAAAAACGGTAAGCAAGAAAAACAAGGAAATAAAATAATTGACATTACCGAAGCAAAAAGTAATAATAACAATGAAGAAGAGAATAAGGAAGGTGACAAATGATAATAGTAAATCAATCATGGGAATTTTTGGAAGATTATCTTCCCCGGACATTACTTCTCGTAATTGAAGATGCAGGTCGGACTTGTTATAAGTCAAATGAAAATAAAACCAAGAATTCTGAATTTGCGTTTGTAAGTAACATAATTAGAAACGGGCATCATTCAGTTCTTGAGCATGGAGTGGTAAGTGCAAAAATAATAACTGACCGTGGCGTTACTCATGAATTGGTCAGGCATCGTATTGCCTCATACTCTCAAGAATCAACAAGATATTGCAATTACTCAAAAGATAAGTTCGGTAATCAATTAACTTTCATTAAACCAGTATGGTGTAATAAAATCCGTACTGGAGAATATCCAGTTGTTTGGGATGGTTTATACGGAAATTGTACAAAATCTGATTATTTATTTGTTTATCCTGATACACCGAAAGATGAAAAAGCAGAAGCAATATGGTTTTGGAATATGGCCGTTTGCGAACGAGATTATATGAAGTTACTTGAAAATGAATGGCCAGCTCAGTACGCCCGTGATGTATTACCGAATTCACTTAAAACCGAGATAGTTGTTACAATGAATTTGAGGGAATGGAGACATTTTTTCAGTCTTCGTACATCAATAAAAGCACATCCGCAAATGAGACAACTTGCATTAGATATGCTTAAAGGATTCGCAGAAGAAGTTCCAATTATTTTTGATGATATTGCGGAGCAAATTGACGAACAAAAATAAATAAAGGAGAGACAATGATTGTTAATACAGTCGGCCCTTCTGGAGCTAAAATATTTTTTGTTGGAGAAGCTCCAGGTAAAGATGAAGATGCTCAAGGTGTTCCATTTGTCGGTAGAGCAGGAAATACATTTAACTGGATGATTGGACAAGCAGGAATAAATCGTAATGAGTGTTTAATTGGTAATATTGCTCGTGTTCGTCCGCCTGGAAATAAGATTAATTATTATTTTGAAGATAAGGGATGTACCTTACCGAAGCCTCAGTTGAAATACTGGATTGAGGAACTTAAAAAGGAAATTGAATTTTACAAGCCGAATGTTGTTGTTGCCTTAGGTGCTACAGCATTATGGGCATTAACCGGAGAGAAAAGAATTGGTCGTTACCACGGTTATGTTATGGAATCAACTTTAGTTCCGGGAGTTAAAGTTATTCCTACATATCATCCTCTGGCGGTGAATTATGAGTGGAAGTTACATTTCATTACCATTCTTGAATTGAGAAAAGTAAAACGTCATTCAGAATATCCTGAGATACCTGAGGACAATCGAGTTATTGTATCAAATGCAACACCTGAACAATTCATTAGTTATTGCCGTGAGGCGGTTAATGATAAGTCAGGAGTATTCGACCGATTAACAACTGATGTTGAAACAGTTCAGCCAGGTTCACATATCGCCACACTTGGTTTTTCTCATTCAAGAGATTTTGCAATATCAATTAACTTATTATCAACCAAATCCCCTATGTATAACGTATATACTGAATACGAAATATGGAAAGCAGTTGATATGGTTATGAGAAATAAAGCCATGTCACTTCAAAACGGAGCATATGACTTAGTTGTATTTATGCTTAATCATGGTATTCATTGTCCTAATGTTTGGATGGATACATTACTTGCAGCTCATGCTTGTTTTCCTGAATTACCAAGAGACCTTGGTTATCTTGGCGGAATGTTACTTGATGTTCCAGCATGGAAACATTTGTCTAAGGAAAATCGTTCATTATACAATGCCTTTGATTGTTGTAATACTTTTGCAATTGCTGAAGAACTTGATAAACAAATTGATTTACTTAAAGTTAGAGATACGTTTGATGTGGAAATGTCTCAGCTTCCGGTTGTAATGATGCTTCAATTACAAGGAATGGATATTGACGCAGAAAAACGTAAGGAATTAATTAATAAACATTTAAACATCGCAACTGAAATGAAGAAAGGTCTTGAAGATATTATCAAGAAACCGATAAATCTTAATTCCCCTAAGCAAATGCAACAATTATTATACATCGACCTTGGACTTCCTGTTCAGTATAAAAGAAGGAAATCAGTTAATGATGCTCGCGTAATGACTTCTGACGCAAATGCACTTAAGAAATTAAGTCGTATTGCTAAGGATAATCCGATATTCAGACTTATTCTTGAGTATAAAAAGTCATACAAATTATTATCATTTCTTGGTTATGATACAAAGAATGATTGTTTCAATGATTACTTCGTAAGTCCAGAAGGTAAGGTTCATTCTAATTATAACATAACCGGAAAGAAAATGGATAATAAGGATGAGGATGATGAGGGTAAAAAATCATTCGGACGTTGGAGTAGTTCGGCTTCAATAATCTTACCTTATGGTTCAGGTAATTTGCAGAATATTCCGAACGAAGCAAGAAAAATGTATCGAACAAAACCTGGATATAAACTTGTTCAGGCTGACCTTAAGCAAGCAGAAGCAGTTGTTGTTGCTTACTTATGCCGAGATACAAAATTAATTAATATGTTCAAGGAGTCATATGGACAACCGCCAGAAGTTATTAAACAACATCCAGATTGGGATATACACAAACTTAAAGCTGCCTCCTTATTTGGAATCCTTGTTGAACAGGTTACTGGAGACCAGAGAAAAATCGGGAAGACCATTAGACATGCTCGGAATTACTCAGCGGGGCCACAAGTCGTTGCCGATAGAGTTGGTTGTTCACTTTCAGAGGCTAAAAGATTATTACAACTCGATGATATAGCAAATCCGTTGCTTAATGCTTGGCATGGTCAAATAAGGGATGAATTAGGTAAGACAAGAACATTAGTTACACCATTAGGACGTAGGCATCGTTTCCTTGACCGCTGGGGAGATAATCTATTCCGTTCAGCATATTCATTTATTCCTCAGTCAACAGTTGGTGATTTACTTAACTTATCAATAGTTAAGTTGTATAATGAATACGGAGATAAAATTCATATAGCACTTCAATTGCACGATGCAATATATGTAATATGTAAAGAGGAGGAGGTGATTGAGACAACAAAAATTTTACGTAAGTGCATGACACACACAATTGAAGTAAATCACGACCTTATGACAATTGATGTTGATTTTAAGGTAGGAGATTCATGGGGAGAACAGGATGATATTTAGTTACGTACTTGATTGGTTTTCAATATTCAGAATAGTTATAACACTTTTGTCCTTAATTGGAGTGTGGTTAAACATCAAAAAGAAATCAGTTTGTTTTATAATCTGGATGTTTACCAACGCAGCGTGGACTGTTGTTGATTTTTACTTCGGCGTATATGAACAGTCCATATTGTTTTTTGTGTATTTTATTCTTGCTATTTACGGGGTGGTAGAATGGAAAGTGAAACCGGCATTGAGGTTAAAGAAGGAAATGAAAAAGGGCTAAAATTTGACGGGGGTAAATTACGTTGGTCACTTATACCTTTTTCAGCAGTTGAAGATGTTGTAAAAGTTTTAACAGTCGGAGAAAAGAAATACAAAAAAGATAACTGGAAATATGTTGATAACGCAGTTGAACGATATACTGATGCGTTATTCAGACATTTATCCGCATGGATGAAAGGAGAACAATTAGATAAGGAAACAGGATTAAGTCATTTGGCTCATGCTTGTACCAATATTTTATTCCTTATTTGGTTTGGAAAAAACAAAAGAAAAAGGAGTAAAAATGAATGAGCCGATTACTCCCAGATTGGATAAATGCTTACATGAAGTTTACAGAAAATACAGAACCAGCAAGACAATTTCAGTTATGGACAGGCTTAAGTTTAATTGCTTCTGCGTTAAGGAAAAAAGTTAAGTTGGAATTAGGAAGGTTAAGCATATATCCAAATATGTATGTTGTGTTTGTTGCTGAGCCAGGTGTAGCAAGAAAAAGTCAGGCAATTGATTTTGGTATGCCGTTTTTGGAAAATGTTCCTGAAATAATAAAATCAGCTGATGCGACTACACCGCAAGCAATTATGGATGACTTAGAAAAATGCGCCGGGCAAGAAGAAGTAATGCCTGACGGTTCAACATTGCATCATTCTTCGTTATCCATTGTATCAAGGGAATTTGAAAGTTTCTTAGGACAAAAGAAGGAAAACTCAAAAATGTTGACGTTGCTTACTGACTTATTTGATAGTAAGGAATTACCTTGGGTGTATCGTACAAAACACTCAGGGTCAAATAAAATTCCTTCTCCGTTCCTTAATATGTTAGCAGCGACAACACCAGAATCACTTGCATCTTGCTTACCTTCAACCGCAATTGGTGGAGGTTTAACATCAAGAATGATATTTGTTTATGCAGAAAAACGTTCTAAGAAATGTGCTATCCCAATAAAAACTGAAGAAGTTTTAGCACTTGAAGATGCACTTACTAAGGATTTATGGAAGATAGCTCGAATGGTTGGGACGTATAAATTCGATGATGAAGCAAGAGAAAAATGGGTAAGTTGGTACAACGAATACGAAGAATTAGATATAAATCGTATTTGTAAAGACCCAAGTTTTAACGGATGGTACTCACGTAAACCAACTTACATCTTAAAAGTAAGTCAAATATGTGCAGCTTCTGTTTCGGATGAATTTATTATGAAGTGGGAATACATTGAACGAGCTACTCAGTTAGTGGAATCAATTGAAAGTGGTATGGGATATGTATTCAGAGCAATCGGTAAATCTGTTGTCGCTTCTGAAGTTGATATGGTTACAAAGTTAATCCGTACCCACCGTAAGATTAAAGAAGAGTACTTACTTTCATTAATTTGGAGAGACATTGATGCTTCTAAGTTTGATATTGTTATAAATACAATTCTCAAACAAGGGATAGCAAAGCGTGATTACGCAAAAGATGGAATTTATTATTACTGGAATGAAACTAAGTATAACGAAAATATCAGTGGGTACAAATTATTTACCAATAATTAATTAATTAATTAAGGAGGATTTAATTCATGGAAATAACTGAGTTGGAAAAACGTGTAGTAAAAAGTGAACAGGCGATAAGAATGATATGGACAATTGTTTATGCTTTGTTTAAAGGAGCGATAACTGTTTTTGTTCCTGATAAAAATACCGCAGATAAATTACTCAACGAAATCGAAGAAGCGAATATTAAAATCACAACAAACAAGTAAATAAAGGTGGGGAAGGAGTGGCCCAAGCTCCTTCCCCTATGACTAAAGGAGGTGTGTATGAACCGGATTATTCCGGCTTTTTTATTGGCTCAGCTCTTGCAAGTAAATCAGTTTTTGCCTGACTTGACTTAGACGAACCAAAGAAATACTGAATAACACAACCAAATCCAGTAGCCAATGTACCGAATAGCATGAAAATAACATTGTTTGAATCCTTCGGAAGTTCCTTAAAAATCAAGGTAATAACTAAAGCATAAAAGCCGATAACAAGAACCCAGGCCAATGCGTACAAATTATAATCACGTTTACCTGTCGCCTTCTCACTTTCCACTTGACGATTACGAGCACTTGCTACATCAGCAAGTCGATTCGATTCTCCTTGCATTGCAAGTTTTTCAAGTTCAAGTTGATGATTCATCTCAAATTGTTTCATCTTAATAATTGTTTCAGGGTCTCCAACTGCTTTCATAACTGATTCAGGAGTTATTT
>Ga0172381_10008304_pt1 | contig 10170 bp, 19 predicted proteins | sample Leawel6488metaG_FD_119754 | JGI IMG/M metagenome (GOLD analysis project Ga0172381, IMG submission 119754) | Leachate microbial communities from a municipal landfill in Southern Ontario, Canada - Leachate well 64-88 metaG | ecosystem: Engineered > Solid waste > Landfill > Unclassified | place... | reverse complement strand
TCGACAGTACCCGGCCCCACCGGTCCGACTGGTCCAGCATCGACAGTACCCGGCCCCACCGGTCCGACTGGTCCAGCATCGACAGTACCCGGCCCCACCGGTCCGACTGGTCCAGCATCGACAGTACCTGGCCCCACCGGTCCGACTGGTCCAGTATCGACAGTACCCGGGCCTACTGGTCCTACCGGAGCAGACTCCACAGTACCTGGCCCCACAGGACCTACCGGAGCAGCCTCCACAGTACCAGGCCCCACCGGTCCGACCGGTCCAGCCTCCACAGTACCAGGCCCCACCGGCCCAGCAGGGGCATTAGAAGTAATTACGGCAATCACATCCAGCACAACTCTTACTTCAAGCCACGCTAATAAGTATATTCCTGCAAACGACACAAGTCCCTTTAACCTTACAATAAATGGGAGTGTGTTTGCGGCTAATGATCTGATAGCAGTTGAACAGACAGGTGCAGGTATTATAACCATTGTTCAAGGAACAGGAATGACTCTTAATGGGGTGTTGAATACATGGGGGCAATATTCGGTTCTATTTATATTCTTTAAGTCATCAACAGTAGCAACAGTGATAGGAGGTTCAGCATGAGTATAGAAATGATAGGAGCAATAGCAAATAATAGATTTTTGTGGCACACAAACCCGATCATGTCGGCAGCGATTACAGACGGGGGTTCAGTGCTGGATCGGGAGTACATACAGCGTGCTGCGAGAGGTATTGTCGATGCAGGGCATCTGGATGATCTGGCATACATTATTCTTGCAGGACTTGCAAACACAAGGACGAGCGGAACAGATGTATATGTATCAGAAGTATATGACTTATCAGGCAACACACATAATGCGACACAGCCGGATGATGACTATCAACCAAAAGTTGTAGATGGGTTCTTTAGAGGTGATTATATAACACCTTGGTTGGGCACATGTTTACGACATGATGATCATATGCCTTTAGTAGGGCAAAACTCATTTACAATTATGTGCTGGGTTAAAATTGACGATGTTACAGTGCCTGAAAATATATATGGATATTGGCTTATGAATGAAAGAGGTGAAATAGGAACGACAATTGGACGGCCTGTTAATTATTCTTTAAGTTTTAATAAATCAAGCGGGCAATTTTATTTTTTTATTATGGAAGTTTCAACAAGCACAATAATTCCTGTTTATTCAACGACTTCTCCATTAGACGACACATGGTATCATGTTGCTGCAACTTGTAATGATGCAACAAATGAAATAAAAATATATGTCAATGGTTCTTTAGAGGGAACATCAGACTTTTCGACAATAACACGTGATAAAAATGGGGAAAAATCCGCTTTAATGGGAGCCGCATGGAGCGCCGACTTAATAACCGATTTTTATGCAGGTTTCGCTTTGGTTGGGTATGCTAATGATTTCAGAGGATATACAAAAGTTTTAACCGAAACCGAAATAGCCAAAATCTACAACGAAACATCATACCGCTACTAAAATGAAGACAATACTATACAACGCAGACACAGCCGAAATCATCGGCACCTACAAAGATGGGTACAGAGTGGACGGAAAACCGGAAGCAGTAGATCCTCCTGTTTATGAGTTACCATACACCACTACTACTCCTCCTACTATTAATGAAGAAACTCATTATCTTATTTCAAAACATGAAGTGGACATGGAGTTGAAGCAGTACAAACAGGTATGGGAAGTAAGGGAGATGCCTCCTCCACCAGAGCCACAACCAGATTTATCGGAAGTGATAAAACTTATTATCAAAAAGGTGGTGGATGGTATTGATCTTACAGAGACCGAAACACTAATTTTAAAATCATACGATCATGAAACTGACATTTAAAGAAAAATGGATGATTTTTTGGGGATTCCCTTATGTTCTAAACAAAAGATCAAAGGAAATTCATTATCTCTTAAACAAGCAAAATTCTTGTGGGGTACATCTAATGAGCAAAAAAAACAGACGTTGGCTTAGTGACAGAGCTGTCACCACCATGCTTTTACATAGAGAGGCGGATGGGTGTCGATGGTGTATGTCTAAACACAATAAGGGGTAAATATCATTTTTGAGAAAAAAGTTGTGCAATTCAGTAGAATATGCATTATCTTTGTTTTACAATAAATAGCATATATAATAACGAGACAATTATGCACATGGATAGAATATTCACATTTGCAAAAGATACTTTGGTGAATGCACAATTAGAGGTATATGTTATGGCCGCAGCTATAGGTTTTTTTGCTGGACTACAGGCGTATTTAATAATCATTGGGTTGTTGGTTTTTATTGATCTATTTACTGGGATTAAACGCAGCAGGAAGGTTGGTATAAAATGTACATGGTCCCATGGGTTAAGGCGAACCTGGGAGAAGGTGGGGGGTTATGGTGTTATTATAGTAACCTTCGGGTTGGTGGATGAGATGTTGGAACTGGAACAAGGGATTTTTGTTATAACAGCAGCAAAAACAGCGTCCTTATTGATAGCTATGACAGAGGCAAAGAGTATTACTGAAAATATATCAATATCAATGGGGGATAGTTTAGCAACCAGGATTTTTAATGCTATCAATAAAGCATGGAAAGAAAAGGTAGTAACACCTTCAATTTATGATGAATTAAAAGATAAAGAAGAGCATTGTCATGAAAAGAAATCTGACGAGTAAGTTATTATTCTATGAAGATGGCACGTTTGCATGGGACAAGTTTTCGGCCTTGCAAGGATTTGTTATGGCAACAATACTATTCCTTGACTATTATTTCTTTGGGAAAGTCAATGAAGTTGTATTGGCGTGGTCACTAAAAATAATCCCGGTATTAGTAGGTATTAGGCCAGCCAGAAAGATACTCGAACAAATTAACATAACTCTTTCAGGTAATAATTTAGAAAGAGGATTTTCTGATATAACATACAGAGAGACAAATCTTTTAAACAAATTACTATTTTATGCTGATGGAACATTCTCTTACACTAAGATGGCGGCATTATTTGGGAATGTAATTACAATGTTATTATTTATAGACTACTGGATGTTTGGCAGAGTAGACATTGTTATAATGGAATGGAGTGTTAATGTTATTGCCGTTTTATTAGGGTTACAGCCAGCACAACAAGGTTTTGAGAGTTTACAGAAACTTGGAGAAAATGGATTGAATAAAATTACCAGACACGTTTCCCGGAAAAAACGCAAAAAAGAAGAAACAAAACCTTCTGTAATAAAAGAAAGCAAGATTAAAGAAGATAATAAACAGGCATCCACCATAAAACCTACTACAGATATGGAATTATTTGTAGCTAAAAGATACGAAGATGCCAGAAAATGTGAAGAGCGCACAGGTATTCACAGAGTGTTTATGCTTGCCATGGCAGCTTGTGAGAGCAACATGGGCAAAAGTGGTATTGGCAATGGAAGATATAATCTTTGGGGTATTAAAGCAGGGAAAAGTTGGAAGGGGAAGAAGGTCCTATTGCGAACAAAGGAGAACCACAAAGACGATCAACAGGGACATAGATACCCGGAAGTTATCAGTATCACATGGGACCCAAAAAAGAAAAAGCATTTGTATGTTGTTAAGGATTATTTTAGAAGTTATGATACTTTTGATCAAGCTATAGAAGATTGGTCAGTAAACATACTTCAAAATCGTTACCATAAGCATGCATGGCCATACAGAGGTGATCCACGCAAATACATTGTAGAACTTCAGAGCATTCCACCTCATTACGCCACAGGGGCTAACTATGTAGAGACAATATTAAATCAAATTGAAGAAGTAGAAAAAACCATCAAAAAATTCAAACTAAAATGATTGACAAAGACCCAAAGGGAGGTAAAACTCCTAAGAAAAAAAGAGTTATTTTTGTGCCAGTTCCACCTCCTCCAAGGAATCCTCCTAAAGTTAAGGCAAAAAAAGAGAAAACCCCTAAGACTATTAAACAAAATAGCCTTAAAAAGACAAAAAGTTTAAAAGCTCCTAAAAGAGGAGGCGCTCCCAGAGTAAGTGGTCCTCAAAAAAGTTGTAAGAAAATGATTCGGAGATTTGGGACATAATTTTAACCTACAAATAATAAATGTTATGAAAAAGAAAACAAATGGAGATCCATTGAAGCCTTTAATGAAAAAGAAAAAAGCAGCCAAACAAAAAGTTAAAGCTGCAAGAACAGTAAAAAAAGGAGCAGCTGCTGACGTAAAAGATGCGAGGAAAGAATTGAGAAAAGCTAGAAAAAATTACAGACAAGAAGCTGTAAAACATACGCCAAAACCACCAAGTGGATATATGCTGTAATTGTATAAAAAAGAATATATTATGAAAAGATTATCGTTGTTCATTGTTGCAGCATCAACAGTGTTTTTTACATCGTGCGCATCAGACTTTTATTGTAAGCGTTGTCCTTTAGAGCCAACGGTTATCCATACTATAGAAGTCAAAGACTCCATTATCATCCAGGAAGTCATCAAAGACACAACAGTTATGGTCTATCTGCCACCAGATAGTATAATCACAGTTGTAAAGGTGGAATGCGATTCATCCGGATTAGCACAACTATCTGAAATTGTCATACAGAAAAACAGGCTGGTGATGAGGTTAAAGATAGAAAATGGAGTGTTATCGCAAAACATAACACAGATTGCAGATAGCCTAACCTTCCTTATACAGACCAAGGAAAAGACTATTAATCAAATGCAGACTACCATTGACAAGCTGAATAAGACCGAAGTTAAAAAGGAAAAATATGTTCCCAGGTATATCGAAGTACTCGCAATCATAGGGGCTATATTTTTAATCTTGATCATCATTACTATCGCCTACAACATCGGCAAACGAGGCATCCCAAAAATAAATCGCTGGGGGTCAGGTGGGTAGTAACTTTTTTTAAAAAAAATGTTAAAAAACTTGACTTTCGTGTTTTGATCTTCGTATATTTGTCCCCTCGACCAAACGGACGTGTGAACCGTTACCTTCAAAGGGGAGGGGTGATAGCCTCCCTATTTTTTAATTAAGAGTAAATGTATAAGAAAGTAAAATTTATAAAAAAGATGGACGAAGGATCAACCCCAGAAAGCATAGAAGTAGCAGGAAGACATTTGCGCTTCCAGGACACCAAAGCCGGCAAACTGCATTTTGAGTTTGTCAATAAGCTACTTGATTCCAAACAAGCAGATGATACTATTATGACTCCTGAATTAAGGGAGTTGTTGTCACGCTACCTTGCATCCAGTGAGGCAGCTATCCTGTATAATATGAAGGCATACCTTGTTATGCAACAACTTGTTGAAGGATTGTTGTTAAACCAATCTATGACAGAAACAGGCAAGGTGGTATCTGTTACGTTTCCTGAACAAGTAAAGGTATTACAGGTAGCAGTTGATAAAATGTTAACATTAATAGGGAGGAAAATCAATAGTGAAACAGGCAAGTGATTTGATTGTAACAAACATACCCTATGGTGATCCAAGATGGAAGCTATGGAGAGAGAATGGGCTGGGTGGATCCGATGTAGGTGTTATATGTGCAAACAATCAAGAGACCTATAAGTGTCAAGCTCAACTATTTTATGAGAAGTTAGGGTTGTTTGATGATGGGTTTTCAGACAACAAGTACACATTCTGGGGTAAACGCCACGAGGCCAATATAGCCTATGCATGGCAGTTCTGGGATTGGAAAACCAAGGATTTTGTAGCCAATGAAGCAGCCGGAAACATCATTCGGAAAGCTCAAAGGAGAAACGGGTTTGTTCAAAACACAAAGTACCCATGGCTGTTCTCGTCAATTGATAGAATGATTCAGATAGGCTCCCCGGATTACACCGGTACACCACTGCCCAATGGTGGCATATTGGAGATTAAGACCATGAGCAAGTTTGTTCAGAAGAAATGGGATACAGTCCCAAGTCCGTATCTTTACCAAGTTCACGGGTACATGATCACTCACTCAAAAGACTATTCAGAAATTGCAATTTTGATTGATGGTAGAGACTTTGAGGTATATCCTGTAGAGATAAATACCATTACAGTAGATGATCTGTTAGAGACCTCATATAAATGGTGGTACAAAAGGGTTGTTCCTGCAAAGGTGTTGGTAGAAGAATTGAAACACCTCCGGGCAACAGGAGGCAGTAAAGACAAACAGGACCGGATCCTTGCAGAGGTAGCCAGGTATGAACCGGGTCCTGAAAATACCGACGCTTACAAACAGTTTATCAACTCGAAGTATGAACGGGAGTACGAAAAGACTCCGGCCCCTGAAGATTACATGGACTATGTGAGGAATGATAAGGTTGCTAGGGAACTGAAGAAACTGATGGCGTTGCATTGTTTAGGAACCGACAATGAGTTACGCAAGTTCCATGAGAAGATGAAAACTGAAAGGCTGGATCTGATAGAGGATGGCCTTGACATGGGTTATACCCGGATGTACACCAAGGCTAATCAGAAAAACCCTACGCTGGATAACAGGTGTAAGGTAATAGTAAGTGAACAAGAATTAGAACGAATAATGGGAGGGCTTATAGATGATGTCTCAGATAGCTGGGCAGAAGGTCGTCTTTTCCTCACCTGATCATGATACAGGGAAAGTGGAACCAAGGGTAGGAATATTGCTGTATATCGGAAACGAAACACAGATAATTTCACACCAAGAAGCTTCACAACATGAGGATGGATACCCAAGGTACCACCACAAGGTGGTAGGGAAAGATATGATAGTCTTTATTGTTCTCCATCAACCAAGTGGATCAATATATAAAATTTATGATGAAAGAAATATTAAAATATTTACAGAAAAACAAAAACATGAAGCAAGAAAAAGTGGCGTTTGATTTTTTAGCTGAGCTTGAAAACCTCGGGTTTAAAAAGGATGATATGGAGGAGGTTTTTATCAGACCCAGAGATGGGTTTAGTTTCAAAATGATTAAAGCCAACAATGGGAAAGATACTTTCTCTCTGATCAATATGAAGAAGCAATTCAACCGGCATGTGGCTACATGCGAATGGCCATACAACGAAGAAGAATTTTTCATCTTAATGAAAAAACTAAGTGTGATATGACTATTGAAATTGACATACCTCCATATCCCTATAAGTTGATCGTAAGTTTCAATGAGACTTATGAAGCGTTTTTAGAGGATGTAAAATACCTTATATGTTTAGGGAATCTTGATACAATGGAGTTCAGAGAACATTTCAAAGATCCAGTTAGCAGGGGTTTAACAAAGAGGTTATCATCCGGGCATATCATCTCCGCAATGGGATCTAAAGATATAGGGCTGATAACCCATGAAATGTTTCACGCTACAGTTCTTTACGCAAACACATTGGGGATAGAGTTCAAGTTGGAAAACCATGAATCCTATGCCTATATGATACAACATTTAGTAAGTATAATTTACAAAACATTAAATTTATGACAGAGTACATTGTGGAAAGCAAGTCAACAAAGGGATTGGACATAGCGATGCAGCGAATCATTGCTAAACTGCCAGACATTACCCATAACCGGACAGCAGCCGGCAAAACCCGTAGTGGTAAGGATATCAGCTACAGCTACACCGATCTTCCTGAGATGTTGAAGGTGTTGAAGCCGTTATTCCATGAGGAGGGTATTGTGTTCGATTCTACACAGATTGGGGATGGGTATGTTAAGTTGATGCTCAAAAGGATTGTTGCCGGGGAAGAGATTGAGTTCTCTGGGATTGTTCACCGGATCTATGACATCAAAGATGATTACCCACATCAACGGACGTCATCATTTACCACTGCACGTAGATTGTTCCTGTATGGTAAGCTGGGGATCCATCCTGCTTCAGATGATGATGGAAACGCAGCCCAGGGCAATGATGTAAGAGAAACGGTAGGAGATTATCAGAGCGATAAAGTCAAGGCTCAACTGGCCTCAATGCATGAGAAACTCGAAGAGAAACCTTTTAAAGTCTCAAAAGATGCTCCCAGGTCCAGCGAAGAGGTTAACCAATTGACCCAACAGATCAAAGAGTATCAGATAGAGACTTTGATCAAGTACGACAGGCGTAGATTCAAGTCCCTGGAACAGTTCCTCACAATGGCTCCACTACCTGTATTGGGGCCGAGTATTAATGCAGCTCTTAACAAAATCACAAAATAATGAATATAGAAGACATTCTGTTTACCGAAGAATCAATATCAGTATTAGATGGGTTCAGCAAAGAACAACTTAGTGAATACGGTGCTTATTTGATGGGAAATGCTGATGTAGCATACAAGTCAGATATGTTTCTTAGTGGGAGAGGTTCTTTTAACAGTTGCTTTGTTTTAGCAAATCTTCCGGAAAGATACTTTCAGCATACCTTTCATTTCAATGATAACACAATTTGTGTTCACCTGGAAGAGATAGACTCTGATACATTGTTGGACAATATCAATGACAGTAAACAAAGAGTAAAAGAAGGACAATCAATAGACCTTAAAAATTATGATCCAGAGAAAGAAAAAACCCTGCAAGATATGCAAGCAAGAAACTTACCTATATGGAAAAGGATGTTGCGCAAAGTGCTATAAAAAATTACAGTACCAAAAGAAAAAAGCAAAAGAAAAAATCCTCTATGGGCAATCTGCCTACAAAGGGGAAAAACAAATGTATGCTGAGATATGGGGGCAGAGACCTCATGAAAGCTTTATCAGTGGACTTCCCTTGATAGGTCCAGAAAGCCCAGCATGGGTGAGCCAATTCGCTCATGTGATCCCTAAAAGTAAGTACCCACAAATAAAGTTTAACCCGAAATATGTTGTTCTTTTGACTATGGATGAGCATTATGCTTATGACAATTTGTCAAAAGATCAACAAATTAAATTCCACCCAAAAGCTGACTGGGATAAATTGTATGAGTTAAGACAAACCTTAATGGAAAAGTTATGAACATGATCATTGAAGACCTTTTTATTGCAGTACAATACGTGTTTGGCTTCTCTAAAGACGAATTATTAGTTGAGAGTCGGAAAGGTTATCGACCTTTAGCTAGACAGTGTATGTATTGGTATTTAGTAACTGTTTTAAAGTATAATTACACAAAAGCAGCCATGATAACAAACAAAAAAAGCCATTTAACAGCATGGCATGGATGTAAGGTAATTCAAAACATTATTGAGACTAAGAATAAAGAGGTGTATCCTTTATTTGAAAAATTTTTTAATACAGTAGAGGCTTTGAAAAGAGAAAACCCCACAACATTAACTGGTCATTTTGATGAAACTAATGGACAAATAACCTTACATCATCAAAAAGGATTGATTGCATGGAAAAAAGATATTCTTACTGTTATTTTTAATGATAAAGTAAAAAAGTTTGATATGCCTAAAAGTACCTCTATAGAGGAGTTTATGTCAACAATCATTAACCTAAAGTAAAAAGCCATGTTACGATGTCACGTATGTAAAATTGCAATTTCTCCGGCAGCTAAAAATGTAACTTATGATCTTGATAAAGAAGATTACATCCATAAAGACTGCATTGGGATTACTACAAAAATTTCAAAAGTAAGGATGCACTTGTTAAGAGGTGGCAGGCTTACTGTAAAAGATGCTATTGACTATTGGGGGTATCAGAGATTAAGTGCTGGCATCGAAAAATTAAACCGTCAAGGGATGAAAATTGAGAGTGAGATTCAATATGATCCAAATGACAAAACGAAACATTGGAGTATATACTTTCTAAAACCAAATAATGATGAATAAAATTCAAGACTCAAAAATTAGGATAAAGTTAGTTAGAACCCAGAAAGATTTCAGGGTAAAGTATAAACATGAAAAAAAATATTATGTCTTTAATGTGACAGTAACAAACATCATGGAAGGGTATAAATTGGGACAAGTGGTTGATGTCAAGCGAATGAAATATAATATAGAAGATTGCAAAGAGCCTTTGTCCCGGAAAACTGTCAGAGAAATAAAAGAAACCATTGCAAAAAAATTCGAATAATGGAAAAAATACTGTTTTATGACTTGGAAACAACCGGGGTCCTGTATTGGAAAAATGGCATTCATCAAATAGCAGGTGCTATTCAGATTGACGGAGAAATCACCGAGAGGTTCAACTTCAACGTGCAGCCCCATACAAAGGCTGTAATCGAAGATGAAGCATTGAAGATTGCTGGTGTTACCAGAGAAGACCTTGCAAAATACCCACCAATGC
>Ga0172381_10008303_pt1 | contig 10171 bp, 6 predicted proteins | sample Leawel6488metaG_FD_119754 | JGI IMG/M metagenome (GOLD analysis project Ga0172381, IMG submission 119754) | Leachate microbial communities from a municipal landfill in Southern Ontario, Canada - Leachate well 64-88 metaG | ecosystem: Engineered > Solid waste > Landfill > Unclassified | place... | reverse complement strand
GTGAAATAGTACCAGGGCTTGCTCCCGTCCGGGAGGGTCAGTTGTGTTTCCAGATCGGCAAACCCGTCGGTAATCGCTTTCTGCACCCGCTCGCGGAAGAGCGCGGCGTTCTTTTCATCGCCGGCGAACCAGTCCATCAGGTTCATGCTGGCGAGTTTTTCGCGGGAATAGCCGGTTGCAGTTTCGTAGTATTTGTTCCAGCGGACAAGGCGCAGGTTTTCATCGTAGAGGTACAGCAGGCCCGGGACGCTGTCGATCACCGCATCGGAAAAGAGCCGTTCCTGCCTGAGCTCCGCCTCGGCACGTTTCTTTTTTATGACCTGCCAGAGGCCCTGGATGAGCAGGAGGAGTTCCTGTGCGTCCCGCTCTGAATAATCGGACTGTTTGTTTGCCACGCCAGCGACAAGAACAGCGTGCCCGTCTTCGATGAGGGGGACGCCCATGTGCCGGACGATCTGCGGGTGGCCTTCGGGCAGGCCTTTCTTTGCCGGGTCCGGGGCAGCGTAATCGTTTGTTATCACTGCCCGGTGCTGCCGGACCGGTTCGCCCCAGAGCCCGGTCTCTTTTGTCCGGTAGATCCGGGGACGGTCCGGCATGGTGCAAGCCTTTTGGGCATTCTTTGACCAGGCAAACATCGAGATCTCGCTCTCGTCTTTGCTCACGAAGGCGAGGTACCCGAGCGGGCTTGAGGTAATAAACCCGGCGCCCTCGACTGCTGCCACGAAGAGTTCGTATTCGCTCTTCTGCTCGTTTTTGTAAAACTCCAGCAGGTACCGGAGCCGGGCCTCGCTCTCCCGAAGCTGTGCGGCACTCTGTTCGAGTTCCCCGTACTGCCCGCGCAGTTCTTCTTCTGCTGCCGCGATCTGCTCGTAGGTCTTTTTGAGCTCCGCCTCTTTTTTCTTGAGATCGGTAATGTCGTGGAGCACACCTTCTACCCCGAGCACGTTTCTGGCGTTGTCGTAGTACAGGTGGCTGCTGGTCGAGACCGTGATCGGCGAGCCGTTTTTGTGCCTGAGTTCGATCTCGACGTCTTTGACCGTACCTTCTTTTTTGATCCGGTCGAGGAATTCCTGCCGTCGGGATTTGTCGTAGTAGAATGTCTCCGCTACCGGTTTTCCCAGGAGGTCGTCCTGCGAATCGTAGCCGAGCAGTGCAACGCCGCTCGGGCTGATCATCACGAGCCTGCCCTCGCGGTCAGCCCGGTACGCCACGTCCTGGAGGTTCTCGACAAGGGATCGGTACTTCTCCTCGCTCCTGCGCAGTTCTTCTTCCCGCTGTCGCTCTTCGGTCACATCGCGGATCGTGCCGATGGTCGCGGGCTTTCCCTGGTACGTGGCAAGCCCCACGTCCATCCTGACCCGCCGGGTGCTGCCGTTTTTCCCGAGGAAAAGGCATTCGTACACCTCGGGCAGCCGGTTGCCGGCAAGACGGGCATAATGCCGGGAGACGACCATCCCGCGGTCCTCGGGTACGATGACGTTTTCGATGGCCGCGTTGTCCAGCTCGCCCTCTGCATAGCCCAGGATATCGCAAAACCCCCGGTTGCAGAACATGATCCGTCCGTCCTGCGTGATGAAGATCCCGTCCTGGCTGTGCTCCACGAGCGTCCGGTACTTCTCCTCGCTCTCCTGCATCAGCTTCTCGCTCTGGGCCAGCTCGTCGTACTGGACCTGGAGTTCCTCGGCAGACGCGGCAAGCTGTGCGTTTGCCGCCCGGAGTTCGTCGTCCGCTTTTTTCCGGTCGGTGATGTCCCGGATCGATTCGATCGCACCGATCTGCTCGCCTCTCTCGTTAAAGAGGGCGCTTGCGGTCCCCCAGACATAGAGCGGCGGCTTTTTCTGCCGTTCGAGCACGGCCTCTGCGGTGAGGGTTGTAGGGGTGTGGATGGTGTAGGTGTAATGATCGGTCTCGAAGTTCCGGTCCGGGTTGATGATCAGGTCGATGAGCATGCGGCGGCGCTCGCCATAGAGGGCGCAGGCGTACTCGTAGTTGCCTTTGCCCATGGCTGTGGATGCGGAGACCGAAGTGAGTTCCTCCATTGCCTTGTTCCATGCAATCACGGTACCTTTGGTGTCAATGGCAAAGGTGGCGTCGGGAAGGAAGTTGATGATGTCGGCGAGCCGTTTCTCCGATGCGGCAAGCGCGAGTTCGGACTGCACCCGGCCAATCGCCTGCCGGAGTTTGTGAGCGAGCTCGGCGAACTGCGAGCGGGGGTCGCCGCCCTTCTGGAGGTAGAAGTCGGCGCCGTTGTTGATCGCGGCGATCACGACCTCCTCGCGGCCCTTGCCGGTAAAGAGGATGTACGGGAGGGAGCCGTGCCGGGCCCGGACTTCTTTTAGCAGGCCGATGCCGTCCATGCCCGGCATCTGGTAATCGGCAACGATTGCATCGAAATGCATCTCCTGTAACCTGGCAAGCGCATCTTTGGTGGAGAGGACACAGGTGACGGTAAAATCACCGGTCTGTTCGAGAAAGAGTTTGCCGATCTCCAGCAGTCCCGGTTCATCGTCCACATAAAGGAGAGAATACATCCGATCGGACCTCCGCCTGCAATTGCACGTATAAAGGCTGGATGAGTGGCAATTGTCCCGGGAGGGTTATGAATGTTGCGAGAGAGCGCGGGCTTATGCCATGCAGATGCGCCTGCTTATGTCAGTGTTCGGGAGCCGGGACCTGCGGCGTTCCCCGACAGAGCGGTTTTGCAAGGTGTCTCCGTGCGGTTGGCGGGACTTCGTACCAGCCGGCTGAAAGGATCCGTTTTGTCTCGGTGATCTCGGGTGTTTTCTCGTGTGCCCCGCAGGCCCGGCACTTGTAGCCCTTGCCTTTGCCGTCGCTTGTCATGCGTTTGCCGCATTCGGGACAGAACGGGGCTTTCTTTGAAATGTCCCGGGCCGGCACGACAAGGCAGAGTTTTTCGAGGTTGATGCTCCCCTTTTTGTAACTTCCGGCAGCGATCACCTCGTCGCCCGGCACCAGCGCCCGGACGATCCCGCGGAAATTCTTGGTGGGCTCGTAGGCCATGCACCGGGTAGTCGCCTCCCCGTTGCGGATCGCAAACGAGACATGGCCGCCTTCCCCGGTTGCCGGCCTGCCGTCCACAATGCCGCGGACAAAGTACGAGAGCCCCTCCCGCAGGTCTCCGCATTTCCCGAAAAGAAGGTGCGAGTCCGTTCCCTGGTTGGTGACCCAGATCTGTTCGAGCGCCGGTTTTTCCGAGAGGATGAGCGAGCGGGCCGTCATCACCCAGGCCGGGCTTTCGCCCCGGATCCCAAAGAGAACGGGATCGGGCGTGTGCGGTACGCAGACCACGACCCGGTTTGCCAGGTCGACCGTGTCCCACGTATGCGGGAAGGTCGCCTCCTCGCAGGCAAAGAGACTCTCCTTGTCCACCTCGCGTTTCGTGCCCCAGCGTGCCGGTTCGCGGTACGCGAGGACTTCATACGTCCTGTCGGGAAGGACGCTTGCAACCGCGGCCGTTGCGCCGATAAGTCCGCGCCGGTTCTTCCAGCCCCGGTACCGGGCTCCTGCTGATTCGAGGATGGCGACAGCCTCTTCTATCTCGCAGAAGTCTGTGACCGCTTTGTGGTAAAACGCCGGGTCGAACCTTTGCTTCGCCACGACCACGCCGGGATTCGTTTTCTCGCAGGAGAAATCGGCGAGTTCTTCCACAATTTCACAGGCGAGCCCGAACCCCCGGGCCGGGTCGCCGTCCACATCGAGGCAGACCGCAGCATTTCCCCGGGTCTTGAACGTGACATTCGGGTTGAGCCGGACGAGGCGGGCTTCGCGGACCCGCATGTGCTCCCGGATCAGTCTCCGCACGAGGACCGCGCCGAGGTAAGTCGTGCACATCCCCGCCGGGGAATCCGTGTCATCGATCCCGATCAGCATGTCTATATTAATATATGGGAGCGCTCCATCCATTTGTAACAGCATGTCCCAGGACCGCCAGCTCCAGCTGGTAACAAGCGTGATGATCTCGGCAGGATTCGCGGTATCGGAGAAGTTTACCCTCCGCCCGCGGAGCTTCGATCTGATCGCACGAAACAACGGGACCCTTATCGTGATAAAAGTCGTCACCCACATCGATTCGGTGAGCGAGGAGGCGGCTTTCGATCTCGATGTGATCGCCCGGCACCTCGGGGCCGTGCCTTTGATCGTGGGCGAGCGGGCGAGGGAGGCCGAGCTCGAACGCGGGGCGGTCTATGTCCGGTACGGGATCTATGCGATCAGCGTCTCAACGCTGTACGATTATTTTGTCGAGAAGATCCCGCCGCTCGTGTACGCATCGCCCGGCGGGCTGTACGTGAACATCAACGGCGATGCCCTGCGGGAGCTCCGCGAGCAGAGGAATATGTCGCTTGGCGATCTCGGGCAGGTGCTCGGGGTTTCCCGGCGCACGATCAGCAAGTACGAGAGCGGGATGGGGACGACGCTCGAGGTCGCAATAAAGATCGAGGAATACTTCAACACCGGTGTGGTCGAATCGATCGATATCGTGCAGCGGGAGACGGCAGAGGCCAGCCCCTCCGGGCAGGAGGCATCCCAGCCCGCGGCCCGCGGCCACGAGCCGGGCAACCCGATCGAATTCCTGGAAGAGCTCGGGATCCAGCTCCAGACGCTCCGGGGCGCACCGTTCCAGGCGCTCTTAACCTTCGACCGGCACACGATCCTGACCGGCTATGGCCCGGCGCAGAAAGTTGTCAAGAGGGCCGCCCTCATCAGCAACCTCTCGACCATCGCAAAAAAACACGCGATGTGCATCGCGCCCGATTACCACCACGAGAAGAAGATCGGGCGGACGCTTATGATCGGCGAGGAGCGCCTCCATGCAATCGAGGACGGGTTCGAGCTGCTGGATATGCTTGGGGAGTGACTGTCACGCTCTCAGGGGCTGCCGCCCTCTGCCAGCGTGGGCATCCCCTGCGGTGCGATGGGGATGTATTACCTGTTGTACACAAAATGGAAAAAACCGATTCTTTCCTCGAATCTATTAATAAACGGTTATATAAAATTTAGATTAAGATGGTAAAATATGAGCAACGATTCAATACTACTTGATAAAGAGACGCTCGATATTTTATCGTCAAATACGCGGATTACTATTTTAAAATCCTTAAAATCGCGAAGAAAAACAAACTCGGAACTTGCCGATGAGTTGTCACTTACTCCATCAACAATCCATTTTCATCTTGAGAAACTTGAGGAAAACAGATTAATTAAATCAGTTAAGACAGATCGCAAATGGGTATATTATGAAATCACATCACGGGGATTTGCACTTTTAAACCCCAATGCGAACATTCAGCTCCACATTATAATATCTACGATCCTGGTCTTCAGCACAAGCCTGTCCATTATATATGTATATTACACCATGCCCCGCTTAGCCGCAGCCCCGTTTTTCCCATCGACCTTCTCCGATCCCTTGCTCCTCCCGATGATCATTGGATTCGCATCGATCATCATTCAGGCAATATTTGTAATCCTCTATTTAAAACATATCAAAATGTTCGATAAAAATAGATGATTTTTGGCCATTTTTTCTTCTTTTGGGATTTATGTAAAATCCGGGGACCTTGCGTCTTCCTAAAAATCTGTAATTTATTCCGGCGTTTAAAAAAATTCACATGTAATTTTTGGACGGGGAATAACGAGGTGATTGCAAATGAAAAAGACGTTGATACTTGGACTTATATCGCTCCTCCTTGTAATGAGCATATTTGGCGTTGTCTCGGCAAATGATCTGACAGCAGATTCCTACAAAGCAATTGCTGCCGATTACACTCAACGCTTGATTGTATCCTATGGACCGGTTCCGGTTTATGATCAAAACGGGACTGTTATTGAAAAAGGAATCTCAGGGAAACTTACCGATAGTCAGGATATGAAAAATTGGTACAAATCGATGGGTTCCATTGTTGATAACACACAGGAAACCATTGAAAAACGAGGGTTGTATTATCCCAAAGGACCAGTGGTTTCCTATGGATATGACCTTCTCGGAACCATTAGTGTAGGAATTGATAAAAAATCGCAACTAACCGCTGAAGCACAGAATGAAATCTATCAGATCATAAAATCGGAATCCGAAAAACAAGGATTCGACAATGTTCCCGTCATTTTCGTATCTGATGAGATACCGAGACTCGCTGCTGAAAGAACAGACAGCTGGAGACCGATCATAGGGAGTGTGATGTGTGTCGGGGGATATAATGGCCAAAATTATGTTCGGGGAACAACGGGTTTTGCCGCAACACGAAATGGTCAGAATGGTATTATTGTTCCCGGACATATGGGCGCAGTTGGTTCAACGGTTTACCAGCCAACACCCTCAAATTCCATTGGGTCAATCACGGTATCTTCAGGAGGACGGAATTCCGATGCGGCATGGGTTTCCAACAGTAATGTAGATAGTAAAATTTTCGAATTCTCATGGGCACAGCCATCTGTATATGGCTACAGTGATCCTTGGGTAAACCTTAATGTCGTCATGTCAGGAGCTACATCAGGGACTACAAATGGGATCGTTGTAAAAGAGACCCGTCTTTATAATTCGTACTTTGGTACGGTTCTCACTCATCAATATTATGCCTCATTCCCCTCAGCCGGGGGAGATAGTGGTGCATCTGTATATTATAAGGACTCTCAACACAGGATCCGGCTTGTAGGTACCTTTTGGGGAATCGCATCCTACTCTACCTTCTCCCCGATATCCTCAGTCATGTCCGACTTGAGCGTGACACCAATTTATTAAATTTTTTCTGTGACACTCCTAATTAAAACCCAGAAATTCATACTGTCGTCTCTTTATAGTCTCTTAATTTTACCGTATTATTGTCCCGCGATACAATATTCCATTTTTGTGAATTCTAAAATTCCAGGAAGATCTCATGCGTACTCCAGCTAATTTTATATAGAACCACAAACCACTTTTACTGCTAAAAGTGGTGATAATCTAATGTCACAGCAACTTGGAGGACAACCTATTTTTATTCTGAAAGAAGGCACGAACCGCACCCGCGGCCGTGACGCCCAGGGTATGAACATCACCGCTGCAATGGCAGTCGCCGCTGCAGTACGGACCACGCTCGGCCCCAAGGGCATGGACAAGATGCTCGTCGACACCATCGGCGATGTCGTCATCACGAACGATGGCGTCACCATCTTAAAAGAGATGGATATCGAGCACCCGGCCGCAAAGATGATGGTCGAGGTCGCAAAGACCCAGGACGACGAAGTCGGCGACGGGACCACCACCGCTGTAGTCATCGGTGGCGAACTCTTGAAGAAGGCCGAGACGCTCCTCGAACAGGACGTTCACCCGACCATCATCGCCGCAGGATACCGGCAGGCCGCAGAGAAGGCCCAGGAATTCTTAAAGGATATCGCATTCGATGTCAAGCCGACCGACAAGGCGATGCTCAAGAAGATCGCGGAGACCGCGATGACCGGCAAGAGCGCCGAGGCAAGCAAGGACAAGCTCTGCGACCTCGTCGTAAAGGCAGTCACCATGGTCGCCGAGTCCGACGGCACTGTCGATACGGACTTTATCAAGGTCGAGAAGAAGACCGGCGGCAGCATCGAGGACTCCGAGATTGTCGAAGGCGTCCTTGTCGACAAGGAACGCGTCCACCCCGCGATGCCAAAGAAGGTCACCAACGCCAAGATCCTGCTCCTCAACGCAGCAGTCGAGTTCAAGAAGACCGAAGTCGACGCCGAGATCAACATCACCCACCCCGACCAGCTCCAGGCATTCCTTGACGAAGAGGAACGCATGGTCAAGGGCATTGTCGAGAAGATCCAAAAAAGCGGCGCAAACGTTCTCTTCTGCCAGAAGGGTATCGACGACATCGCCCAGCACTACCTTGCAAAGGCCGGCATCTTTGCCGTCCGCCGTGTCAAGAAGAGCGACATGGAAAAGCTCGCCCGGGCAACCGGCGGCAGCCTTGTCTCCTCGATCGACGCAATCAGCAAGGAAGAACTCGGTAAGGCCGGCCTTGTCGAAGAGCGCAAGGTCTCCGGAGAAGAGATGACCTTTGTCGAGCAGTGCAAGAACCCCAAGGCGGTCTCAATCATCGTCCGCGGCGGTACCGAGCACGTTGTTGATGAGCTTGAGCGTGCCATTAACGACGCCCTCCGCGTTGTTGCGGTCGTTGTCGAGGACAAGAAGGTCGTCGCCGGCGGCGGCGCACCCGAGACCGAGCTCTCGCTCCGTCTCCGCGAATATGCGGCAAGCGTTGGCGGCAGGTCACAGCTCGCGATCGAGGCATTCGCATCCGCACTCGAGATCATCCCGCGGACCCTTGCGGAGAACGCAGGTCTCGACCCCATCGACATGCTCGTCGAGATCCGTGCAGCCCACGAGAAGGGCAAGAAGACCTACGGCCTTAATGTCTACGAAGGCAAGGTCATTGACATGAAGGCAGCCGGCGTTGTCGAGCCGCTCAGGGTCAAGACCCAGGCAATCTCGTCAGCCGCAGAAGCAGCGATCATGATCCTCCGTATCGACGATGTGATCGCATCCGCGAAGTCCCCCGAGCCGGCAGGCGGTGCCGGCATGCCGCCCGGTGGAATGGGCGGTATGGGTGGAATGGGCGGAATGCCCGGCATGGGCGACTACTAGAGTCCCCATCAATACTCCCGATTTTTCTTTTTTTTTTGGTTTTGTAAACTTCAGTCCTTATCCCGGTGCAGCCCTCTCCTGTAACGGTTCGCGTATTTTGTGTGTCGGGGATCGGCCTGAAGACCTGGTGCCTGCATTATCGCAAGTGCGGAATGCCCTGAGTGTGCGGGGGTAAAATGCCTGCCGAAGACTAAAAAGAGCGCGTTGTTCTGTTTGTTTCGAGGATTCCTGCCGGGTAGTATTTTTATTCTTTTAGTCTTCTTTTGTCCCGGTTTCCGGTGTTTGCTGGGGGAAAATCCCTTAAAACCGTTTTGCCGGTGCCATGATGTTGTTATTCAAAACAGTATCTCCCGGCCGTGAATACTCATTCGTGCAGGATGCTGTTTTTAAAAACGAACCGGATGAAAACAACGAAGAAAAAAGAGTTCGGGTTTAACGGCCTAGCAGCCGGAGAGGGAACACGGTTTCTTCACAATGATGGTACCCGTGACGGTCTGGTTGTCCGCGAAAGCGTAGGTATAGGTCCCGGTGTTCTGGCTGAAGGAATAGGTGAATGTTGCACCCGGGATGATGTCGCCGGAAGTGAACATGCCGGTGTTGTTTCCGATCATTTTTATTGAATGGGTGACGTTATCGTCGTTTACCCAGATAATGCCGGTGCCCGGGAGCACGACATCGGTCTGCGGGATAAAGCCGAGCTTTGCTGAAACGTTTGTGATGTGGATCTTCGTAACCTGGTTTGCGGCAGTCGCGGTCGGGACAACGGTTGCGGTCTCGGTGACATTCTCCGTTACGTTGGCTGCCGGTGCCGTCACGTTTGCAACAATGGTCTCAGTGGTCGTGGGAATGGTGGTTGCGACAGTTGTTGCAACCGTTGTTGCTTCCGTGGTAACTTCGGTAGTTACCGGTACGGTGGTCTCTGTCGTGGTCTGTTCCGAAGGTGATGCCGTCTGGGTACAACCGGTGATTGCCACCAGCGCTACCAGAAGGACGATGAATCCCATGAGCAGCTTCATATGGTGTACATAATGGACTGCCCGGGATTTATAAATTTACTCTTTTTATGGCCATATCATGTCCAGATCCGAAAAAAACCAAAGAATTATCGTTTGGGCTGCAATCCGGCCCTGTTTCTGGCTTATGGCCCGGTACCTGCGACAGGTTAATGATGCCCCGGGTGGATCAGACCTTCATGAACGACCGGTTTATCAGCACGGATTACCGTACCGACTGTTACCACTGCCGGAAGATGGCAGACCAGCACATCGTAGCGACTCCCAACCGGGCCGATGTCTCCTGTACATCCTGCGGGGCGACCCGGGTCTTCGTGCCCCGGATGGAAGACGTGGACGAAACCGGCGCATTTAAAAAAACCGACCGCTGGCCGGTCTGGTCGATCACTACGGATGCATCGTGCCGGAACTGCGGGGTTACCGGACCCCACGATCTTGTGGTCAGCTGCCGGACGATCACGGCCCGGTGCCGCAACTGCCGGTTCACGCACCTGTACCGGTTCGATCTCGAATATATGGCAGCGGATCCGGC
>Ga0172381_10008301_pt1 | contig 10174 bp, 14 predicted proteins | sample Leawel6488metaG_FD_119754 | JGI IMG/M metagenome (GOLD analysis project Ga0172381, IMG submission 119754) | Leachate microbial communities from a municipal landfill in Southern Ontario, Canada - Leachate well 64-88 metaG | ecosystem: Engineered > Solid waste > Landfill > Unclassified | place... | reverse complement strand
TTCATAAAAAATCACCTCCCTTCCAGGTTGGATGGGTGGTGATTTTATTTTATCCCGATATTTTTATTAACGCTAACGCTTCAAACGCACACACCGACTGACGTCGGTGGTTTTTACTTTTAAAAATGGTGCCTCGTCGGAATTCCGACGAGGCAGGCCCGGCCCAACTCAGGAGAAGGCTGATGTTGAGCAAATTATGCTCGAATTTGCTCACGGAACGAGCAGTCAGTGGTGAAACTATGGACACCGGCATTTGGAACAATGAAACCGGTGGAGCACTCCATGATTTGGAACACCTGTTGGTACTCCAATATGAAAGAATAAACTTAGGGAGGCAACTTTTTTCTGGTCTCCTGCTCTGCTATCCACAACCAGAGGTACTTAGTGTGAAAACCCTGCCTCCCCATCGAAGAGGTCGCCAGATCCATTGGATGGATCGAACTCCCACATCTGCTTTTAATATAGCACAATCATAAAATAGTGTCAAGAGGAAATTGCCTCATTTATCGAGAAAATGACAACCGGAACAAAGAATTATTTTATTTTTGCTTAATGACTGTCTATTTGAATCTGTAGACAGTTGAATGAGCCCGTTGCTTGTCCTCTGCTTCGGAGGCCAATTCCTTGTAACCTTTGTTGTCGATGTCCAAGCTAGCTGCCCGTTTGAGTGCTTTTGTTGCTTTCGCAAATTGACGCACTTGCATATAGGCTTTACCAAGTTCAGCATACCACTCTGCTACTCCCCGATTAAGATTGACTGCTTTTTGTAAGGAAAGGAGTGCTTCCGAGAAATTCTCATCTTTAAGTTCAATTTGTCCCAGGCCAAAATATGCTTCCGCTGTCTCGGGATCACATTTTAAAGCTGCTTTAAAGGATTCTTTTGCATCATCAAAAGAACCCCGAGAAAAGGCAACCTGCCCGATCAGAATATATGAATGAGCACATTTCTTATCTTTAACGACTGCCTGCAGGGCTAAATCTTCGACTTCGCGCAAATCGCCTCGTGCCAAAGCCATGTCTGCCTCATAGAGTATTCTCGCAATTTCCGGATCAGATTCATTATAGGCTTTTTGCGCCTCATTAATTTCAAGCGGTGCAACAACCTTGCCGTTGTCCTTGTCTATCATAGCCATAATATCCGCTCTGTCTTCGACCGGTTTTTTTGAAAATATCTTCGAAAATATTGATTGTTTCATGGTTTCTGGCTCCCTGATTGACCCATTAACTGTCTGGGACAGATCGCTACTATCTTTAGTTTTGGGAAAATTTTTCAAGACTAAAAGTAGTATAATTGCCAAACAAATTATAATTGCATTTTCTAACAATCTACCTCCACAACTCTTTTATCGTTTAAGAGTTCAACTCTAATCTTATTTTTTATCATATTAGAGGATAATACAATCCCCTCTCCTTCCGGCGTCTTAACTTTGGATCCGGGTAAAGGCATATTTTTTTTCGATTTCTTATACTCAGAAAGCTCAAACTTAAGACAGCACATCAACTTTCCACAAACTCCTGTCACTCTGTTTGAATTCGTCTGGCCCAAGTTTTGATCATATGCCATATCAATTGAGATATTTTCAAGGTCCCCCTTCAAAAACTTTCGGCAACATGTTTCGCGTCCACATCTGCCAACGCTAGTCATGCATTTCGCCTTGTCTCTCATTCCAACTTGCTGTAATCTGATTAGCTTTTTAAATGTTGAAGCTAAATCTGGGACAAGGGAACGGAAATCAACCCTGTTTGTCGATGAAAAATAAAAAGTTAATTTTTTACCGTCGTAAGAAATATCTGCATCCAAAAGATCCATTTCCAAATTGTGTTTCTCAATCTTTTCGCGACATTTGGGGATCGTTGCGTTGGCCTCTTCTTTCAAAGTAACTACTCTCTCTTTGTCTTTGTCCGTTAATTTTCGAATTACAATCACTTCATCATCAACAACACAATTATCTTTGGATTTACAACACTCAAGCACTGTCCCAATATCTTGAAATTGATCCATTTCAAAAAGTACTTCGTCACCATTCTCTAGCGGCAAGTTGCCTTTTTTTGCATTGTAGATCTTGCCGTCTGTCTTTACCCTTATATTGACCATATTACAAGTCTTTCGCGATTTTTAATATCAAGCACTCCAGTATTAAACGTTGATTTCCATTCTGAACAATTTTCCGTTTCGCACTCTCTATTTCTTCTAAATTATTAGCGAAAGTTAAGTCTTTTAAGTGTAGTAATTTTCTGCGCTGGTTTGTTATTAATTCTTGAACCAATGCTGCCGTTTTTTCTTCCTTTATGACTTTTTCTATTAGAATTGTCGCTTCCGGAAAACCCTTCTTAAGTTCCATAATATATGCCTCTTCCCGGATATGATCATCGGAATCAAGCGAGTTAAGGTTCAGTATCCGGCAGCGTGATTTAATGGTTGAGAGGACAGAGGATGAGCTGGCTACTAAAACAAAAATAACCGGCCCGGCTGGTTCCTCAAGATTTTTTAAAAGTACATTTCCTGAAGAGGCATTTAGCTTCTCACAGTTATATATTACCGCTAGCCTTTGTTTTCCTTGCGGAGAGAAACTAATTTCGCGCAAAAGCCGTCTCGTTTCTTCAACTTTTATCTCTTTTTGTGCAACAGCTTCCGGCTCCTGGCCTACTCTCGATATATCAATTGGCAGAATCTCTCTGGATTCAATAATAAACTCAATCACCAAATCAGCTTCCGCCCGATTACCGATCAGCAAATAAGCATGGCTTCCCGCGTGATTTTTTGTTTCAGCTTCTAAGAATTTTTTAACATTCATTAGCCTCAATCTATCAGATCTAAGTGCAATTGACAATAAGAACAAATGGCGGTAAATTTAGAGTGCAATAAATACGAGTTCGAAACTTTAAATTCAAAAATACAAATTTTAAATAAATTTCAGTTATCAAAATTCAAAAAGTTTGGTATATTTGAAACTTGCGATTTGGAATTTATTTGTTATTTGTAATTTTTAATTTGGAAGCCAAATACCATGGTCTCAAGTATAAAAGAATCAGAACTTGAAGAAAAAACTTTAGTCTGCAAAGACTGTGGAAATAAATTTATTTGGACCACAGGAGAACAGAAGTTTTTTCTTGATAAAGGGCTTCAAAACGTTCCCAAACGCTGCAAAGTTTGTTCTGCCAGCTACAAAAATCAACTCAGAGAGAAACACCCTATGTGGTGGATAAAATGCGCCCATTGCGGTAAAAGAGCCGAAGTTTCTTTTGAGCCCAAAACAGAGAAAATTTACTGCGAAGATTGTTTTTACAAAGAAATAGAAAAAAGAGATAAAGCTATTAAAGATTTAGGCGAACAAGTCCCAGAATAAAACAATCAATGGGATAAGGATTTAAAACAGACCTGCCTGCCGGCAGGCAGGTAACGGATTGATATTTTTCTAACAAAAAACAGCCTGGTTCGTTGGGCTGTCTTTTTTTGTATAATCTGTAGTATCTGTAATCTGTGTTTATTTATCTTCTGATTGTTCTGCCTTTTCTTCGAGCTCCACAATTTCTGCTGGGATCTCAGTGCTGGCAGCATTTTCACGATGGATGGTCTTGATTGTCTTGAGACATCTAGTACACAACAAAAGACCATTTACTTTTTGCAAATTTGGTTTAAATTTTCTCTTGGTATGAATTTGTGAGTGAGAAATTTGATTTCCGGAGGCTGCTCCCCTGTTACATATAGTGCATTTTGCCATAGTACGTCCTGTAGACTTATTTTTTTCATTTTGCTAATATAACAGAGTAATAATAGCAGAAAAGACATAAGAAAGCAAGAACGGCCAACTTTCCAAGTAATTTAAAATTTTCAATTTATAATTTAAAATAAATGTTTAATGTTTTAAATTTGAATGCTACAAACGGAATAGACTCCGTAAAATAATCTGAGATTATCCTTGTTTATAAATTTCAAATTGTTAGTTTTATAAATTGATTTTAAATTTTAAATTTTAAATTGAGAATTATAAAATGTTCATCCTTAGCCTTTTACAATCTCCAATTGATTTTATTGCCATTTTGGTCGGATTTATGGTAATAGGCATTACTATTCACGAATTTGCACATGCCTGGGTTGCCAACAGATTTGGCGACCCAACTGCAAAGCTGGAAGGAAGAGTATCACTTAACCCTTTGGCTCATCTTGACCCAATCGGAACTATTCTTTTTTTAATCATCGGTTTTGGCTGGGGCAAACCCGTACCAACCAATCCTCATCTGCTACATCAAAAAAAGGACGAACTCAAAGTTGCCATCGCCGGAATCGTTGCCAATCTCTTGGTTGCAACCGTTCTGGCTATTCCGCTTCGAATTGCAATGCTTAAGGGAATTGTTATAGATTCAGAGCCATTGCTCTCCTTTTTAAAAAAAATAGTTGAAATTAACGTTCTTTTAGCCGCCTTCAATATTTTGCCTATCCCCCCACTTGACGGATCTCACTTCGTTGAGTACTTTCTTGATGACGAAGCTCGATACAATTTTCAACGTATAGGACAATACGCGCTCTTGGGCTTGATTCTATTCGGATTCGTCTCTGGAATATCAATTATTTCAGTTATCATGGAACCAATAATGAGAGTAATGCTTTTCTTTGTTTCAGGATTACCGTTAAGTCCACTTTAATATCAATACTAATTACGAATATGCAAATCATTACAAAACAAACCTATCAGTCATAATCAGTGATCATTAATCAGTGAGATTACGATGAAAAAAGTAATTGAGATTAAAAATTTAGTCAAAAAATACGGAACCTTGACAGCAGTCGCCGGCATCTCTTTTGACGTCAGAAAAGGTGAAATTTTTGGACTCCTTGGAGAAAATGGCGCCGGCAAAACAACCACTCTGGAAATGATTGAGGGACTGCGCAAGCCAACCAGCGGGAACATTACAATTCTTGGTACCGATATTTCCACCGGAATTACTGACAAAGTTAAAAGACAAATCGGAGTGCAACTTCAAGCTTCGGCTTATTATCAATTTTTAAATTTAAAAGAAATTTTGGAACTTTTTGGTGGCTTTTATAATATAGAAATCGATGCCATGAAACTTCTTTCTTCCGTCGGATTAGAAAATAAAGCCAAATCTCTTATTAAGGCTCTTTCTGGCGGACAGAAACAGCGTTTCTCTATTGTCGCGAGTCTGGTTAACGATCCGGAAATTGTTTTTCTTGATGAACCAACGACCGGTCTAGATCCTCTAGCCAGAAGAAGACTTTGGGAATTGATTGCTAATATAAAATCTCAGGGTAAAACTGTCATTCTAACAACCCATTACATGGAAGAAGCAGAGGTTTTGTGTGATCGCATCGCCATAATGGAGAAAGGGAAAATTTTGACCATGGGAGACACTCACAAACTGATAGAAAAAACTAAAAATCCTTATCGGATTAGTTTTTACTCGACTAAAATTGGTACAAAAACCGAAGCTACTCTTTCCAAATTAGGCAACTTAGTAAATTTACTCGGCAAGAGTAATCATTTCGAAATGAAATTTGCCACTCAGACTAATTTAAATAAAGCTCTGTTGATTATTCAAAAAGCTACCCCCGAAAGTCTCATTGTTGGCAGAGCCTCTCTAGAAGACCTCTTTATTGAATTGACAGGCAAAGCCATGGGAGAAAAAAATGCTTAAACTTCTATTTGCCGATATAAAAATGATGCTACGAAACAGGCAAGCTCTTTTTTGGATGCTTATGTTCCCCCTTATGTTTACTTTCATTTTTGGCTTCTTTTTTGGAAAAAATACTACCGCTGGGACTATCGCTGTTATCAATCAATCTCAAACGGAGCTAGCACAAAAAGTTGAGACATCAATTAAAGATTCCGGCTTATTTGTCATTAGCGATGAAAAAAACGTTGAGACCGCCAAGAGCTTAATTAAGAAAAACAAACTTTCCAACGTAGTCGTTATTCCGGAAAGTTTCGGAATTTTTGCACCTGATTCCGCTAAAAAGATTGTTGTCTATTTTGATCCAGGTAATAGCCAAGCCAATGCGACCCTGACCGGTTTTATTGATCAAATTTTAACAGGAATCAATTTTTCAGTTCAAAAAGCGACACCAATTTATACAGTTAGCCAAGAAAATGTCGGGTCTTCCAATGCCTTGAGTTATTTCGATTTTGTCCTGGCCGGCATATTGGGCCTTGCTCTAATGAATTCTTCAATTATGGGCATTGCCATCGGCATGACCAAATACAGGCAGGACCAAATATTAAAAAGAATTACTACCACTCCGGTTAAAACTTGGTGGTTTATTTTTGGTGAAGTTGCCTCAAGATTAATGCTTAACATTGTTCAAATCAGCATAATTTTAATTATTGGTAAATACGTTTTCGATGCTCATATTTATGGAAACCTATTCATAATCTATATTATGGCAATGCTTGGCGCCATTCTCTTTCAATTGATTGGGTTTTCTATTGCCAGCTTCGCAAAAACCACCGAAGCAGCTGAAGGCATGGCCACCGCAATCACTATTCCTATGATGTTTTTAGGAGGAGTCTTTTTCCCAATTGATTCTCTTCCAAAATGGCTCTACTCCGCGGTTCAATTTCTGCCCCTTGCTCCTCTTTTACGAATTATGCGCAGCGTAATTCTCGAAGGCAATTCCCCCTTTGTTAATCCCATCAACATTACCCTGCTTTTATCATGGATTGTTATATGCGCTTTAATTTCAATTTTCAGGTTTAGACTTACAGAAGAATAACAGTAATCATTCGCTGGATCCCAGATCTCCCGTTCGACAAGCTCTCTTCGAGTCTGAGCCTGGGGTCTCCCTCAGAGCCGAATGACCGGCAGGCAGGTCTATATGGTTTGGTCACCTTCGGCTTCTTTTTCCATTTTTTCTAATCTCGTATAGTAATCCGGAAACTCATTTAAGTGAGCCAGGGCAATTTTGCCTGTAATCAATGCATCATCATTGGTCACATCTGTCTTAGGATCTCTCGTACCATGTTCCAGCTCAACATTCATACCCATTTTAAATTGCTCAATATCAAATTTATCCCAAATTATTCCCAATCTTTCTCCTATTTCTTTGGCTTCCTCGTTTGTAAATTCTTCTTTTGCCATGATAATCCTTTCCGATATTAGATTAAAAGTTATTTTGATAGTAGTATGCTGTTATCTTTTTAAATTTTTGCCAAGACAAATGCGACCAAAAAACCAAGCACCGTCAGAATTCCGATTGTAAAACCACCCTCTTCAAATGCTTCTGGCATCATACTGTCGGCCAGCATCGCCAGTATGGCGCCAGCCGCAAACGCTTCAATTGTTCCAAGCATATTTGAGCTAACATCATGAAGAAAAATATAGCTTAATATTGTAGCAACAAAACCAAGGAGAGCAACTATGCCCCAAATTAAATAAATCTGATAATTCGAGAATTTTTCTTTTTTAAGACCACTAATCGATGAAATGCTTTCAGGAAAATTGGACAAAGTGATAGCTACAAGCATCAAAACTCCCGTGCCTCCGCCGGTAAAAATTGCAATGCCCAGAGCAATTGATTCAGGGATTCCGTCCAATAGAGCACCAAGTGTGATAATTTGGCCGCTTGATTCTGCGCTAGCAGGAACCAGATGTTGCATTCTTTTGTGCCGGCGTCCACCAAGAATATGAATTAAATAATCGCCTGCAATAAAAACTGCGCCGCCTAAAACAAAACCGACGATCGCAGCACCAAATCCTCCGTTTGCAAAAGCTTCTTCCATTAAACCAAAAGTTAGAGCGCAAACCAAAACACCTGAACCAAAAGCCATAAATCGAGCAATTGTCTTCTGCTTTAATTTGAAGAATATCCCTACCCAAGCTCCGACCAAAAGAATCAATCCACTAACTCCGCCATAAATAATAGCATTTGCCATATAAAATCCGAATAATTAAGTTCATTTACTATTATATAGCTAAATATCCCGAACGCAAATGGTTGACCAAACAGAACTTTGCTGATAAAATGGCAACGACTTTAAAGAAAGTCTTGGAGGCATAATTGTGCAAAAAAGTTGCGGTATAAAACTGCTCTTTGTTTTGGTTCTTGCATTCGTAGCTTCGTTGCTGGCGATGAAGTATTGCCTGAAGAAAGTAAATGTCGATCAAGTTGACAAAACAAAAAAGATTGTCGCAGGGACCGTTCGTGATCCTAAACAAATTATTGTAGTCAATGCCAATGATTGCCAAATTAAGAAATTTGACTACATCGACCAAAGGAAGCTTCTTTTTCAAGATCTAAGGGGAACGGAGGTATCGGCAGCACCAAAAAAGGTTTTTTTAAGACGAAACTCACTTGAAGATATCAATCTTAACTTTAGGCTCAACGGGGCCCCGGGTCATGCCGGAGCGTTCAATATCGTTGACATCAAAGGGCGGATAGCAAAGATCTATCCTTCCTACATGGTCTTCTTCGATCAAAATGGAAATTCTGATATTGTAGCTTTTTTCAGAAAAGGGCAAGTCACCACAATTTATCAAGAAGCACCGAAACTTTTCACCTTTTACGAAATAAAACAAATCAAATAGGATAAATAATCCTAGTCAAAGCATAAAGCCGCCCAGTAAGGCGGCCTTTTTTATGCAAAAATTACTATAGAATATAAACAGTTACCTGTGAGACTTAAAAATACGATTGATCACTTCTTCTGTGTCTGAATCGGTAACAGAAATTTTCTCAATATCAAATTTGTCGAAAACTTCTTTGATAATTGGACCGATTTCTGATTTTTTGGGCCGAATAATGCCCAAGCCCTCGACAATTTTTTTATCCGCTTTTATATGAGCAAATTTTTTCTTGTCCTCAAGAGAGTTTAAAAATATTTCTATCTTTTTCTCCGGAGCATATTGCTCTTTCAACTCAGAAAGTCCTCCGTCGTAAATTTTTTCACCTTTATCGATAATAATGACGCGTTTGCAAAGTGCTTCAATATCTCCCATATAGTGGCTAGTCAAAATCATGGTGCATTTTTTTTCTAAATTTATTTTCTTCAAAAAATTTCTTATTGAATGCTGAGAAACAACATCAAGACCAATAGTCGGCTCATCAAGAAAAATCACCTTTGGATCATGCAAGAAAGAAGCGGCTAATTCGCATTTCATTCTCTCTCCCAAAGACATGTCCCTCAATCTTTTGACAAGTAATGGTTTCATGTCGAGAGCCAGAACCATTTCATCTAAATTTGTTTTAAACGTTTTGTCTGGTATTGAGTAAACTTCCTTCAATAGGTTATAAGAATCAATCGCCGGCAAATCCCACCAAAGTTGGTTCTTCTGTCCCATCACAATAGCAATTTGACTTAAAAGTTTATGATTTCGCTCCCAAGGCGTGTAGCCCAAAACCTTCGCTTGTCCCGATGACGGATAAATGATACCAGAAAGCATTTTAAGAAATGTTGTCTTCCCGGCTCCATTTGGCCCTAAAAACCCAACAAATTCCCCTGCTTCAATACTTATGTTTAAATCGTTAACAGCGAACTTTTCATCCCTTTCAATTACAAAATTTCGCCAATTAAATTTGGTTTTAGTAAACTTTTTTATTATATTGTGTGATTCAATAATTGGCATAAGAACCTATAACCTAATTTCTAACAACTGATTTAGCTGTAACTGTTCACTCGCCGCTGTCATCCTCGGGTTCAACGGTGTGGCTTGAGAGAGAAGCCCGGGGATCCATACAATAGTTTCTGGATTCCCGCCTTCGCGGGAATGACAACCGAGTGAGTAGTTACGTTTAGCTTGATGCACTTCCATATTTTTTTAATCCCATCTTCCAAAACAATGTCGTAATTATACCAAACACGGAAGTAATAATAAAGACAAATAAAATTGATTTCCATCCTGGATTATAAAACAAGGCCGAAACGGGAAAGTATGATGCTGTCATAACAGGAAAAAAGACAAATAAAGAAAATTTCAAAAATGGAGCGAAAATATTAGCGGGATATCTCATAAATTGATTCATTCGAGTCATAACACTTTGAAGCGCCCAAAGTCGTATAAACCAAAAGACCGGAACAATAGTAATAATTGCCATAAAATAATATAATATTATGCCTGCTATGCCCAATGCTATAAACCAAAAAATATTATCTGCTCCAATTGCAATTCCAGTGTGCGCAATTGAATAAATTCCTAAAAACAAGCTGAGCAGGCAGTTTAT
>Ga0172381_10008300_pt1 | contig 10175 bp, 11 predicted proteins | sample Leawel6488metaG_FD_119754 | JGI IMG/M metagenome (GOLD analysis project Ga0172381, IMG submission 119754) | Leachate microbial communities from a municipal landfill in Southern Ontario, Canada - Leachate well 64-88 metaG | ecosystem: Engineered > Solid waste > Landfill > Unclassified | place... | reverse complement strand
GCTGATTGGTGGTTTATGAGAATGGCTTCTATTTTAAGAAAAGTTGCTATTAATGATAAAACAACTGTTAATTCTTTAAGAACATACTACGGTGGAAGAAAGAATAGAGGAGTTAAACCAGAAGAGTTTAGAAAAGCTGGTGGAAAGATAATTAGAGTATGTTTACAAGATTTAGAGAAATTACAATTAGTTTCAAAATCAGATGAAAAGAAAGGAAGAATAATAACTCCTGCTGGTCAAAAATATTTAGATAAGATGGCTACAGAGATATTAAAGGACTTTGATAAATATAAGATAATTAAAAAAGAAAGAGAAATTGTAATTAAAGATACTAAAGAAAAATCAACTTTTGATAATACTGCAAAAACAAAAGGAAAGAAAGATCAAAAGAAAAAGCAGGAAGAGGTTGAATAAATATGGCAAGAAATAAAACCAGAGAGAAGAAAGAATTCTTAATTGCTCAAAGATCTAAAGTTGGTCCAGGTTATTTAAACACTCCTGTTTGGATTATCCAAAAAGCAGGAAAAAGAATTTGGAATAGAAGACAAAAAAGAAACTGGAAACAAACAGAGTTTGGAGCAGAATTTACAAAATTACAATTAAAGAAAAAAGATGCTGTAAAGAAAACTGCAAGAATTAGTGGAAAGAAAGAAAAGACTTCAAGAAGAAGAGTAAGAAGTACAAGAAACACAACAATTGTAAGAAATCCAATAAAGAAGAAAAAATAATTAGGATGTGATTAATAATGCCAAGTGAAAGTTATATTATACCTTTAAAAAAGGTATATGACAATAAACCAAGAACTAGAAGAGCTAATCATGCAATTACTGAAATCTTTAATTTCATGAGAAAGCATACCAGAATGGAACCAAAGGATGTTATTATTTCAAAAGAAGTAAATGAAGTAATTTGGAAGAATAGCATCCAGAACCCTCCAAGAAAAGTTGCAGTAAGCATTAAGATTGATTCTGGAAAGTGCTATGTTTTCTTAAAAGATTCAAAAGAATTTAAAGAATTTGGAAAAGCTCCAGTTGAAAAGGAAAAGAAACCAAAGTTAACAAAAGAAGGGGTAACTAAAGCTGTTAAAGATGCAGTTTCTGGTAATACAGAAAAAGCAAAGAAACCTAAAGCAAGTACACAAAAGAAAATGTCTGCAAAAACCGAAAAAAGAATGGCAGCACAACAACAATCTGAATAAGGGGTAAATAAAAATGAGATTAGATAGAGCAACGATATACAATTCAGCTTTTCTTAATATCTATGCATATTGTACAGAGAAAGTCTGTCTAATTCCTCATAGTGTTTTTCCTAAAGAAGAAAGAAAGATTGAAGATATCTTAAATGTTAAAGTAATTAAAGCAGCAGTGAATCGTTCATCTCTTTTAGGGGTTTATTTTGCAGGAGTTGGCGAAAAGTTAGTTATTGAAAAAAATAGCATACATGCTGATGAAATGGAAATCTTAGAAAAAGAAGGTTTAAAGATAAAAACTATTTCAGATGATAACAATGCATTTGGTAATCTTCTTGCAATCAATTCAAATTATGGGGTGGCAAGTCCTTTACTTGCAGTTGAAACAATTGCAGAGATGAAGAAGTTCTTTGGAGTTGAAGTTGAACAAAAGCATTTCGCTGGTCTTGACTTACCAGGAAGTTCAATATTTGTTAATGATTCTTTATTTTTAATTAACCCAATGGTTGATTTAAGAGAATTTAATTATTTTAAAAAGAAGTTTGGTGTTCCTGGTAAAGCAATAACAACAAATTACGGAGATGTGTTTGTGGGAAATGACGTTATTGGAAACAAGAACGGAATGCTTGTTGGAGAAACAACCAGTAATATTGAAATGACAAAAATAGATGAATTAGTTTTAGATATTAAAGAGTGATAAATTATGGCAAAAACAATTTCTAAACCGAAAATAAGCGCAGTAAATGGAGAAAATCAAGCAAAGGTTACAAAGACAATTAAGCTTGATAAAAATCAAACTGTAAAGTTATATCAAAATAAAGAAAAAGAATTACAAGGAATTACTCAAAGAGTAGAGCAAGTAGATAGTATTCTTTTAGAAATGAGTAAAGCAGAAATTGCATTAAAAGAATTAAAGAAACTTAAAGGATCAGAAAAATTACTTGTTAATGTTGGTGCAGGAGTTTTAATTGAATGTGAAGTTACAAATAAATCTGCAATTAAAGTAATGCTTCCTGGTAACATCATGAACGAAAGAAGTGTTGAAGAAGTTATTGATGATATTGATAAGAGAAAAAAAGAATTAGAAGAGGCAAAGCAGAAATTAGTTACATCTTATAACCAAACAGCACAAATGCTTGATCAAATCTCAAGAGTATTTAAGGAAATGCAAATTAGAGATTCACAAAAACAACAAGCAGCTTCAACAGCAATTGATTAATTTCTTTATTTTCTTTTTTAAGAAGGTGTTTTAAAGTTGTTTGACTTATTAAAAAATAAATTTAAGAGTTTTACAGATAAATTATTTGGTAAAGCACAAGAAACCATTGCGCGCGAGCCTAGCGAAACAGGCTCTGTTGAAGAAGAAGTAAAAGAAGAGCAATTAACACAAACTATTTCTGAACAGGCTCAAGTACAAGAACCAACAACTCAAGACTTAATTGTAGAACCACAGCCAGAACTTGTTGTTGAAGAGGTTGCTCAAGAACCAGCAATTGTAGAAATTTCAAAATCTGTAGTTGTGGAAAAACCAAAAGAGAAAGAGGCAATTAAACCAGTTGAAGTCAAAGTACCTAAATTAGAGCCAATTAAATTTACAGAAGAAAAGAAAGAAATAGAAATTCATAAAATTGAAATTGAAGAAGAACCAAAGCTAGTAATTGCAGAAGTTCCAAAAGTAAAGAAAGAGAAAGACACACTAATTGTTGGACAAACTGAAGAAGTAAAATCAGTTGTGCGCGAGCTCAGCGAAACGGGCTCACCAAAGGAAAAGCATTCTATTTTTGATATTTTTAAACCAAAACCAAAACCAGTAGTTATTGAACCAGAAAAACCAAAGGTAGAAGCAATTAAAGTACAGCCAAAACCAATTATTCAAGAAGAATTAAAACCAGTAGTGGTTGAAGTTCCAAAAGAAGAATTGGAAGATTTAACTATTAAAAAATCAACTGAAATAAAAAAATCTTTAGTTACTTCCATAAAAAGCATATTCTCAAGTAAAGTAAAACTTTCTGAAAAAGAAATTTCTGAATTCCTTGAAGAATTTGAATTGTCTTTATTAGAAGCAGATGTTTCAATAGTTTCTGCAGAAAACATATGTAAAGATTTAAAAGAAAAATTAATACAAAGTTCTTTTTCTAAAGAAAATCCATTAGAAGATATTAAAGAACATATAAGAGAATCACTTAAGACACAATTAGATATTGATTGTGATATTAATAATTATATAAATAAAACAAAAAAAGAAAATCAACCTTTTGTTATAATGTTTATTGGTCCAAATGGTGCAGGAAAAACTACAACTATTTCTAAGTTTGCTTATCATTACAAGCAAAAAGGAAAAGCAGTAGTTCTTGCTTCAGGGGATACCTTTAGAGCAGGAAGTATTGATCAACTAGAGAAACATGCTGATACGATTGGAGTAAAACTAGTTAAGCAAGCATATGGTTCAGATCCAGCAGCAGTTGCTTTTGATGCAGTAACGTCAGCTAAGTCCTCTAAAGCAGACTACGTCTTTATTGACACAGCAGGAAGACAAGAAAATAATATTAATCTAATGCAAGAGCTAAAGAAAATCAAAAGAGTTGTTAGTCCAAATCTTACAATTTACATTGGAGAAGCACAAGCAGGTCAAGCAATAGTGGACCAAGTAAGTGGTTTTGAAAAAGAGATTGGAGTTGACGGAGTAATTCTAACAAAGCTTGACACTGATCCAAAAGGCGGAGTTGCAATTTCAATTCTAAATGAATTAAAAAAACCAATCTTTTATGTTGGAACTGGTCAAACCTACAATGACTTAGAAGAATTCTCTCCTGAGTTCATAATTAAGAGAATTATTTAATTCTATATTTCTCAGTGCCAATGTTATAAAAATTATTTCCAAAAGAATCAATAATTACAATTGCAGGAAAATCTTTAACTTCTAATTTTCTGATTGCTTCTGTTCCAAGTTCCGGATAAGCAATAATTTCTTGTTTGATAATTGTTTTTGCAATTAGTGCTCCTGCCCCTCCTGTTGCTCCAAAATATATTGCTTTATTTTTTATTATTGATTCAATAACAGTATTATCTCTTTGTCCTTTTCCAATCATTCCTGAAAGTCCAAGTTCTAATAGTTTTGGAGTATAGGCATCCATTCTAACACTTGTTGTTGGTCCTGCTGGGCCAATTACATTTCCTGGTTTTTCAGGACATGGTCCTACATAATAAATAATTTGGTTTTTTATATCAAATGGAAGAGGTTTTCCTTCAGAGATTGTTTCAATTAGTTTCTTGTGTGCTGCATCTCTTGCAGTATAGATTGTTCCAGTAATAAAAACTTCATCTCCTGCTTTTAATTTAGTTGTTATTTCTTTTGTTAATGGTGTATTTATTGTTATCATAGTTTATCACAAAATGATTTCTGCATGTCTAGTTGCATGGCAATTAATATTAACAGCAACAGGAAGTCCAGCGATGTGTGTTGGAAATGTTTCAATATTAACTTTAAGTGCAGTAATTCTTCCCCCAAGTCCCATTGGTCCAATTCCAAGTTTGTTTATTTTCTCAAGTAATTCTTTTTCTAAAGTTTCTATGTGCTTTTCAGGATTATAAGTATTAATTGATCTTACTGCTGCAAACTTGGCAAGAATTGAAGCTTTCTCCATTGTTCCACCAATGCCGACTCCAACAACAATTGGAGGGCAAGGATTTGATCCTGCAGTATCGATAGTTTCAATTACAAAGTCTGTAATTCCAGTAACCCCGTCAGATGGTTTTAACATTTTAATTTTACTCATATTCTCACTACCAAAACCTTTTGGAGCAACAATGATTTTAATGTTCTCTCCAGGGACAATATTATAATGGATTATTGCAGGAGTATTATCATTGGTATTTTCTCTTGTTATTGGATCTTTAACAACTGAGTTTCTAAAATATCCGTCTTTGTAGCTTTCTCTTATTCCTTGGTTGATTGCGTCTTCTAGATTTCCAGAAATATGCACATCTTGTCCAATATCAATGAACACAACAATCATTCCAGTATCTTGGCATATTGCAATATTTTCTGTTTCTGCGATTTTATAATTTGCAATTATTTGGTTTAATGTATTTTTTCCTATTGGAGAAATTTCTATTTCCTGTGCATTTTCTAATGCTTGTTTAACATCATTTCCAAGTTTACAATTAGCAGCTAAGCACAATCCTTTAATTGCTTTTGTTATTTCAATGGAATTTATTTCTCTCATAATAATATTAGTAATAACAATTATTTAAAATCTATTTGTTTATAATTTCTATATATGAATCCGAAATATAATGAAGTCGTAGTATTAGTTCATCCATTATATGATTTATTAAAAAGTGATTTTGCAAAAAGAGCATTAAAATTTAAATTAAATAAATCTTTGCCTAAAGAATATTCAATAGAGTATTTAATTTTACATAATGAGGCAAAAGCATTTAATTACCAGTTAAAGCACACACTTCAAGCTTATGGCGAAGAAATAAAGAAATATGTAAATAAACCAAAAACACTTGTTGTAATGTATCCGCCACATCCTAGTAATTTAGAAACTTATTTTAAAGAACAAGATAGTGGAGATACAAGAGAAGATTTAGCAAGAAGAAAAAAGCAATTTGAAGCATTAGCAGGAAAATTTGTAAATTTCAGTAAAACTCAATTAAAGGAAAGATTTGTAATTGATAATATTTCTAAGGCATCTGATATCCCTAGATTCCCTGATACATTAGTATCAAATTTAGACAAAAATATTTCTTTAAAGCTTTTTGGGGAATATGGGGATTATTGCGTAATCAGGTGGAAAACAAATTTAGCTGCAGATTTAGAAAAGAAAGGATTTAATGTAAAATCAGAGATTATTTCTGAAAAAACACTATATAGAGAAGAATCAGTATTAAGAAGAAAAGGAAAATTAGATTTAAGAGTTCTACCATTATCACATGGGAGACTTTCAACAAGAACCTATAGACAAGATAAAAGAGAAAAAGGCAAATTGCCTCTAAAGCCCAAAAAGTGGGTTGCTAAATAAGTCTAAGGTTTTAAAGCTTTACTCTTCAATAATATTCTTATAAAGTAAGTGAGAAATTATGAATAAAAAATTATTAGTACTAGGGATTATATTTTCTATATTTATTTTAGGACTATTTATGTCAAATATAAATTTAGATAAAAATTCAAATGTTAGTTCTACGAAATATTTAAATTCTGTTATCGAACAACCAATACTTGAATTAGGTTGTGGTAGATGTTCAACTACTTTTATCAAAACCTCAAGTGGAGGAATGATTGCAGTAATGCTTAAATAATTTTATTTCTGTAATTTGATTTTAATTAAAAACAAAGCAATAAATATATATTGTTCTTCTGTTAGTATGGAGATTTAGGATGTCAAGACAAAAGAAATCTATATTAAAAGAAAAAAAAGCAATTGCTCCAATTATCGCAGTAGTCTTGCTTGTTGTAATTGCAGTAATCCTTGTGACAATAATTCTTTCATTTGGTAAAGGATTTGCAATAAAGTCATTAGATAAAGCAGGAGATATAAAAGATTTTTCTAAATCAGATGCTGGAAACTTTATTTATCCTAAAACTTTTAGTGATGGAGTTCTTCAAATAAATTATAATCCTGTGGGAGCTATAGGTCCTGTAGTAATTACACATTATACCATACTTGGTTCAGATTTGTCGCCAGTTGAATTAACAACTCCAATAACATTAACTGCAGGTCAAAATATTATTAATCTAGAAAGTTTATATGGTTTTAATTCAATAAGTCCAGAAGTAGATATACAATTGATTACTTCAGATAATACCTATATAGATATAGGTGGCCAAATAGATAATGATCTGGTTTGTACTCCTGGAGGGACAGGAACACTAGTTGATCCAATAATTATTTGTGATGCAAGTGATTTAAACAATATAAGAAACGATTTAGATGCAAATTATGTTTTAGGAAAAGATATTGATCTTTATTCATTTTCAAGAATAGATGTTAATGGATGGTTACCAATAAATTCATTTACCGGGTCGTTTAATGGGAATGATTATGTAGTAAGCAATTTATATATTAATAGACCAGGAACTGATTATGTAGGATTATTTGGAAGTATTAATGGGTATTTAAGCTATGATGATGAGATTTGTAATTGTTCTATAACTACTGGCGCAACAATACAAAATTTAGGTTTAGAAAATGTAGATGTTATAGGGGGAGAATTTGTTGGGGGTTTTGCAGGATCTGTTGCTTATTTAATTATAGATAATATTTATGTTACTGGAGAAGTATCTGGAGTAAATAATGTTGGTGGATTTTCCGGATATATCTCTTTTTCACAGATTTCTAATAGTTATTCAACTAGCAATATATCTGGCATTGGAGGGGGATTTGCAGGAATAATTTATGGAAAGAGTACAGCTATGAATAACGATGATTCTAACATTACTAATTGTTATGCTACAGGAAATGTTGATAGTGGTGGAGGTTTTGCTAATTTTTTGTTAGGTGGGACAATCACAGATAGTTATGCAACAGGTTCAGTTGCAAGTGGAGATTATGTTGGTGGTTTTATAGGAAATATAATGGAATTGTCAGGAGAAACTGGTTATACTGTTATAATTACTAATTGTTATGCAACAGGAAATGTAATTGGTGGAGAGGGCGTTGGTGGTTTTGCAGGATTTATAGATGGGACAATATCTAATTGCTATGCAACAGGGAATGCAACAGCAACAGGAGATTATGTTGGAGGATTTACAGGAGTATTTGTTCATATGGATAATGGAGCAGAAGATACATTGTCAAACGTTTATTCTGTAGGTGCAATTTCAGGAAGCGGGGATAATGTAGGTGGTTTAATTGGATATAGTGGTGGAGGCGTTTCAAATTCTTTTTATGATACAACAATTTCTGGTCAATCAGATAATGACGGAAGAGGTGTTCCAAAAATAACAGCATTAATGAAAAATGAAGATACGTTTACAGGTTGGACATTCCCTGGAACTTGGAGTATAACAGAAGGAACAACATATCCTTATCTTACAAGTAATGTTCAGTCACCATTGCCACAGTGATTTTCTTTTTCTTTTCCTTAATATTTATATTCTATTTGTTTCTTTAATTTACATAGTGATAAACATGCCATTAAAGAGTTTAAACTATTCTCAAAAGCTAACAAAGAGAGTTCCAAGAAACTTGGATAGAATGAAAGAGCCAAATCTTGATAAAATTGCGATATTAGATAAAGAAGGGCAATATCGTAGGAAATTCCGAGAAATGTTAAAACTTGACTTAAGAGTATTGCGATCTCTAAATGGCGAAGTTAATTCTGTATATGCAATGGTTCAATTTAATTTTATGGTTTCAAAATTATCAAAACACACAGATGGTCGGGACTTACATATTTATTTACCTTTTACAGGGATGGAACCTGTTGGTTATTTCTATAAAGGTTATCTTGAACAACATTATCCAAAAGCAAGAGTTACATTTTTAGTAACTCCACAAATGAACACCATGGTACGTTCTTTTTCTAAAGAATCTGAAGAACATTTAAGAAATCATCTTAAAAGATCACTTAATGTTAATGACAAATTATTTTTTGTTTTTGATAGTATAAGTGCAGGAACAACTTTAAAAAGAATAACTGAGACATTAGGCAAAATAGTTTCAAACCCAAAAGTCATGGCAATCGGTATGAGAGAATTGGGACACGGGGTTCTTTTTTCACCAAAAAATTTTAAGAAAGAGGAATCCGGAAAGGAAGTGCGCCCATTTTCAAGTTTAGATTTATCTGATAGAGGAAATGAATTTGGTGAAAAGTTTGGAAAAAATAAATTTACTCCCAGAGAACTCGAGAAAATAAGAAAGATTACTCAACAGTTTTTCTATTATCATGGAAGTAAGTTACAAATAGATTATAAAGATAGAAATATAGTTGGATTTTTAAAAAAATTAAAATCTGAAAAAACAGTTGAAGAAATTGAGCCTTATGCACACGAAGATTTTAGAAAAACAACTATACAATAGTAAAAAGGCAGAAAATACCATTTATATTTATTTCTAATTTAAGATATATATACTAAAATATATATTTGATTAATTATGGGTTTTGGAGACAAACTAAGAGATGCACTTGATAAAATCAAGAATTCAATGCATGTCGATAAGGACTTGATTAAGGAAGTCATTAAGGAGATTCAAAGAGCTTTAATCTCTTCAGATGTAAATATACAACTAGTTCTAAACATTTCAAAAGAAATTGAAGAAAAAGCTTTTGAGGAAATACCAAGTGGGATAACAAGAAAAGAACATATCGTTAGATTATGTTACGAAACTCTTCTCAAGTACATGGGAGGAGAAGTTAAAACTCCACTTCCAGAAAACCCAGAAACAATTTTATTATGCGGTTTGTTTGGTTCAGGAAAAACAACAACTGCAGCAAAGCTTGCTAAGTTCTATAAGAAAAGAGGATTAAAGGTTGGTTTAATCTGTGCAGATACTTTTAGACCTGCAGCTTATGAGCAATTAAAACAATTAAGTGAAATGGTAGGCGTTGCTTTCTATGGTAACCCTAAAGAAAAATCAGCTTTCAAAGTCACAAAAGAAGGACTTGATGTCCATAAGAAAAACGGATGTAATTTAATAATTGTGGATTCAGCAGGAAGAAGTGCTCTTGACGATGAGTTAGTTACAGAGATTAAAGAAATTGATCAGGTGTTTAAACCAAAGTTTTCTTTCCTTGTGATTTCTGCTGATATTGGTCAAGCAGTTAAAGATCAAGCTACTGCTTTTAATAATGCCATAGGAGTTAATGGAGTAATAATAACAAAGCTTGATGGTTCAGCAAAAGGTGGAGGCGCATTAACTGCTTGTTATATCACTAAGTCTCCAGTGTACTTTATAGGAACTGGAGAAAAAGCTGATGATTTTGAAATCTTTGATTCTAATAGATATCTTTCAAGAGTATTAGGTTTTGGAGATCT
>Ga0172381_10008298_pt1 | contig 10177 bp, 10 predicted proteins | sample Leawel6488metaG_FD_119754 | JGI IMG/M metagenome (GOLD analysis project Ga0172381, IMG submission 119754) | Leachate microbial communities from a municipal landfill in Southern Ontario, Canada - Leachate well 64-88 metaG | ecosystem: Engineered > Solid waste > Landfill > Unclassified | place... | reverse complement strand
TATGGAACGGTAATTATCTTAATTACTATTTCTCTAACCGGCTGGTATGGCCATAGGGATATAAAATCTGACGGCAGTGGCGCTTTATTGGAATCTAATTTAGAATATCTGGATTTAATAAGTACACATAAGTCCGCCGCAGGATTTATCGAAGAAAATTATCCCCGAAGCATAGTGATCACCGGTTGGCCTCAGCAAGCGGAATTAGAAGATCCCTTAATGGGTTATGTGAATATACCGGTTAAAGGAGTTTATTTTTCCGACTCCAGAGGCAAATTAGGCCCGGGGATTGATTTGGTGTATTATTCTGATCAATCGCATGACGCGTTTAAAATGCGGGAATTTATGCGGGGTTTAAATTTAAAGATAGTGGCGTTTTATGAGCGTAATAATAAGTTTGTTGCGGTGTATAAAATTATAAGGGATTAAGCCTGTTTTGACTTCCTGGTTTTTTGCGGGGTTGTTTATCCGCTTGCGGGAGATCTTTGTCTGTAGTAAAATAAGATCCAGTTAGTCTATTAAGAGGAGAATTATGTCTGCGTATTTTATCGTCGAGATCAAAACTAAGGCTGAAAATAAGCAAGATTATGCCGAATATGTCGGGAAAGTCCGTTCAATCGTAGAAAAATATAAAGGACGGTATTTGTCCCGGGGTGGAAAGGTTACTTCGGTTTTCGGCAAATGGGAACCGGAAAGGATCATTCTGATTGAATTTCCTTCCGTTCAGGATATAAAGCGTTGGCTTAATTCTTCGGAATATAAGCAGGTCGCTAAATTACGGGAAAATTCTGTAACGACTAAAGCAATTATCGTTGAAGGCATTAAAGATGGTGAATAATTCTGTCCGGCGTTTTAAGCAGATAAAAGAACATTTTGAGAAGGAAGCGGTAGTTTTTGACCGGATGTTTTTCAAAATCATGCCGCATTACCGGGAAATGATCGGAGCGGTTGTTGAAGGAATACCTTTTTCAAAGGCGGATAGATTAAAAATAATTGATTTAGGTTGCGGAACGGGTAACTTGACTCAGCGGATTTTGGCCGCTTATCCTGGAGCCCGGATAACCTGTGTTGATATGGCGGAAAATATGCTTAAGATGGCCAGGGTTAAGTTAAAAAATAAAACGAAGCTGAGTTTTTGGTCTGGAGATATCCGTAATTTTGATTATTCCGGTAGGTATGAGGCGATTGTTGCTTCAATGGTGCTGCATCATATCGATAAGAAAGAAAAACCCGGATTTTACCGGAAATTACGCAGGGCTCTTGCGAAAGGTGGGGTTTTTAACGTGGTTGATATTTTTCTTGCCCCGGATAAACACTTGGGGGGATTATATATTGATCAATGGAAAGCGTTTATGAAAGCAAGCGGGTTACCGCGGGGTTTGGCTGAGGAAATGATTGTCCGGCATCAGAGAGAGGATCGTCCGGTTACCCTGGAAGAAGAATTTTCTATTTTGCGCCAAGCGGGTTTTAGGCGTTTTGATGTTATTTTGAAGCATTATAATTTTGCCGTCTATAGCGCAAGAGTAGATTAGGTGAAAATAGACAGCCTGTTTAAAACTTATTTATTTGCGGGGGCTCCAAAAATAGGAGGTGTGTATGAAAAATAAAATTATGATTGGAGCGATCATCCTGCTAGCGGGAGCGCTTATTCTTGAAAACGTGTATTTATTCGGCCGGTATAGCAAAGAAATGGATCGTCGGAATTTTTATGGACGGCATCAGCCGGTTGTGATTAATAAGTTGCCTCAGAATAAAACACCTATTTTTTATGAAATGACTTCGCGGGATCCTTTCGCGGAAATGAACATCATACAGAAAAAAATGGATCGCCTGCTTAGAGAGGATTTTTCCGGTAAAACAAACCCGCCGGATTTCGCGGGTAACCGGGATTTTGCCGGTTCCAATATTAATTTTAGCAATACGGGTTCTGCTTATATTCTGAAGATTGCGATGCCGGGTGTAGATAAAAATGCCATCGAGATCCGGGTCGAAGGCAGACAGCTAGTTATTTCTAGCCAAGACAAAAAAGAAAAGATCAATCAAGACGAAGAGTCTTATAGCCGGAAATCGGCCTATGGCGATTTTCTGAGCCATTTTATACTTCCGGAAGACGCGCAAATAAATCTTATTGCTTCGGATTTTAAGAATGGGATACTGACTGTGATTATTCCCCGGCAAGAAAATCATAGAAAAGACGCCAAAGGCATAATTAAGGTTCCGGTTAAGTAGAGAGTTCGGCTTAATTTTTAAGCATGAGCGTGGAGTTCAACATGAGTTTGCAATTTCAGCTCACTGTGATAAGATGTAGTTAATATAGTTTTGTTGATTTTATAAGATATCACCGAAGGAGTAAGTATGTTTAAGAAGTTTACGGTTTTTGTTTTTTCGGGATTATTGCTTTTAAATTTATACGGTTGTTTTGCTTTGATTGCCGGAGGCGCCGCCGGAGCCGGAACCGCGGTTTGGCTTTCTGATAAGTTAACCCAGCATTTCAATGCCTCTTATGATGATACGATTAACGCCGCGGAGAAAGCTTTAAATTCGCTGAAGCTACCAATCATCAAAGAGTCCAGGCAAATACAGGTTACCCAAATACGAAGTAAATATACCGATGATAAGGAGATCTGGATTGATGTGCGTAGAATTACCTCGAAGTCTACGAAAGTGGAAGTTCGCGTAGGAATGATTGGCTCAAGCAAGGACGCGGCGAGTAAAATTTTGGAAAGAATACGGGATTATCTGTAGGCTGAAAACGGGACGTTTATTTTTCTAAACCTATGTTTCCCAGGCACTTCTGAAGGAAACGGTCCTGTTTTAAACCGGAGGGTTCCAGATGGGTAAGCTAAGAGTCTTGATTATCGATGATGAGGAAGATTTTACGAAACTGATAAAATTAAATCTTGAAAGAACCGGCCAATACGAGGTAAGGACGGAGAATAACGGGTTGTTGGGGTTGGCTACCGCCAGGGAATTCAAGCCGGATTTTATTTTTCTGGATATTATTATGCCGGACATCGACGGTGGAGATGTTTGCCATCAGTTAGAAAACGATGATGAGATTAAAGGCACTCCCATCGTATTTTTAACGGCTATCGCCAAGAAAGAAGAAATCGAACAGAACAGGGGAGCTATCGGTGGACATCCTTTTCTTGCCAAACCGGTAAACGTCAGGGAGTTGATTGATTGTATTGAAAGGACGGAAAGGATATAGGTTTCAAGGCGTAATCAGCAATGAAGTCAAGCCTATAGATTCTATTCAAAAATACCTTCGACCAGCCCGAATTAAGAAATTCCGGTATTTTATTATAATTTGCTATGTTTTAAATTTAGCCTGATTTGCTTATCCTGATCGCGGGAATAAAGTAATGATCTTAAGGTTTTGTTTTTAGAATAGATATTTACTAAATAGGGTTTAGAATGATGGCGAATAATTTAGTTGGAGGTTATAAGAAGGCCTATAGGGTTATCCTTATCGGGCTATTGTTGATTTGCGGGTCAGTCCTTGCCTATCGATATTATTTTTATTCTCAGGAGATTAAAAGGCAGGAGGCTTTTCTTGAGCAAAGAAAAGCTGCTTGGCAGGTGCTTAAACAGGAAGTGGCCGATGAGATAAGACGGTTTAAAGGCCGGGCGGGTGTAGTGATCAAAGACCTCAAACTTGATTGGGAGATATCCTATAACAGGAATGGATTATTTCCTTCCGCCAGTTTGGCCAAGGTACCGATTATGGCGGCTTGTTTTCTTGCTTCTGAAGAAGGCAGATTGAATCTGGATCAGCAGATTGTTTTAAAAAACAGCGATAAATTCGGCGGTTCAGGAATACTTAAGAATGTCCAAGCGGGCGCTACTTTCACGGTTGAAGAGTTGATTGGATTGATGATTTATGAAAGCGACAATACCGCTACCAATATTCTTACCAGTTTATTAGGTATTGATTATTTAAATGATGCCTTTAACCGCCTGGGGCTGAAAAATACTAATCTTTCCCGAAGGATCGCTGATTTTGGCTCCCGGAACCGGGGTATCGAGAACTATACGAACGCCGAAGACATATCTTTAATTCTGGAGCGGATTTACTGCGGGAAATTAATCAAGGCTAATATTTCTAAGAAATGTCTCGGAATCTTAAAGTTGCAGCGGATTAATGATCGTATCCCTAAATATCTGCCGGTAGATATTATGGTTGCGCATAAAACCGGGCTTGAGCGCAATGTTTGCCATGACGCTGGGATAATCTTTAGTTGTAAGGGCGACTTTTTGATCTGCGTATTGACCCGGCATACAAATCCTAACGCGGTTGCCTCTAAAAATTTTATCGCCCGGGTTGCTTTGCGAACCTATGTTTATTCTGAGAAATTACCTTAGGATAAACTTGCCTTCGGGATAGACGCAGCCATCATGATCCGATAATTGGTAGGAATGATTATGGATTTATCGAAACTTAAGCGCGATTTAAAAAATCACGCCGATAGAAAACAAGCCGAGATGCTTAAGCGGTTTTTTAAAACCGGGCCCGGAGAATACGCCCAGGATGATCTATTTTTGGGACTGAAGGCTCCGGTTTTAAGGGCCTTGGCTAAAGAGTATCAAGGTTTGGAATTCGGCCAAGTTCTGGAATTGCTAAAATCCCCGATTCATGAGGAAAGATTATTAGCCTTGCTGATCTTTATTTTGAAATACCGTAAAGGCAGTTTGGCAGAGAAAGAAAAGATCTATCAGGCATATATAAAATATTGCCGGTATATCAACAACTGGGATTTAGTCGACGTTACGGCCAGGCACATTGTTGGGGATTACCTTCAAAATAGTGACAAAAGAGCGCTTTATAAACTGGCAAATTCCGATTCGCTTTGGAAAAGAAGGATCGCTATCCTGTCCACCTTTCATTTTATCGGAAATAATGATTTTAAGGATGCTTTGAAAATAGCCGAAATTTTAATTACTGACCGGCAGGATTTAATTCAGAAGGCCTTGGGCTGGATGTTAAGGGAGATCGGCAAGAGGTCGCTGGCTACCGAAGAAGCATTCCTGAGAAAATATTGCCGGGTTATGCCCAGAACGATGTTGAGATATGCGATTGAACGTTTTCCGGAAAACAAGCGGCAGGCATATTTAAGGGTTTTTTCTAAAAGCCGTTGATCTTTAGTCTAAAGGCCATTGACAGGGAATCAATCGGGAGTATAATTAATTTCTTCGAGTATTCGTGAAATAAGCGATTAAAAGAACATTAATAAGACAGCGACCACGTAGGCATTTTAAGAGAAACAATTGTTTTACTTGCATCCATCGATAAAAGTCCTGCCTTTTCCGCGCAAATTTCTTTAAAGAATGGAAAATCTAAATTTTACTTTATTATTTGATCCTCTTGGGATTTTTTTTATTCTGGTTATTCTGCTTATCAGTTTGCCCTCGGCGGTTTATTCTTTAGGCTATCTTAAAGGTGAATATTCTCCAGCTAAAATAACTCTGGGTTGGTTTTTGTTGGGCTTTTTTATTTTATCGATGGGTTTGGTAGTTAGCGTGAGTAATATTTTTTTCTTTCTGATCGCCTGGGAATTAATGTCTTTAGTTTCCTATTTTTTGGTGGTTTTTGATACCGGGCATGAAAAATCAATCCAGGCCGGGACAATCTATATCGTAATGACCCATTTGGGGAGCGCGTTTTTGGTGGCGGCTTTTATGCTTTTGTATCAACAGGCGCATTCTTTTGATTTCACCGCGATAAAAAACGCCTGCTTGGTTATGCCCGGCAAGACCAAGAATATTATCTTTTTACTGCTTCTGGTGGGTTTTGGGACTAAAGCCGGGATTGTGCCTTTGCATATCTGGTTGCCTTATGCTCATCCCCAGGCCCCCAGCCATATCTCAAGTATTATGTCCGGCGTGATGATCAAAACCGCCATTTATGGGATAATCCGGTTTACTATTTTTATCCTCGGGGTCAACTCTTGGTGGTGGGGGGTATTAATTTTGGTATTGGCGACTATTACTTGTCTGGTGGGGGTGATTTATGCGTTAATGGAACGTGATTTAAAGAGATTGTTGGCTTATTCTAGCGTTGAAAATATTGGAATGATCTTTCTGGGTGTAGGATTAACAATGCTTTTTATCAGTTTGAAGTTGCCTTATTTAGCGGTTCTTGCTTTAGTTGCCGCTTTGTATCATTTGATCAATCACGCCATCTTTAAAGGGCTTTTGTTTTTATGCGCCGGAAGTTTATATAAAGCTACCGGGACCCGGGATATTGAAAAACTGGGCGGATTAATTAAAAAAATGCCGCAGACAGCCATTTGTTTTTTGTTGGGGGCAATGGCAATTTCCGCGCTTCCTCCTTTAAACGGCTTTGCCAGCGAATGGTTGATGCTACAGGCATTTTTTCTCGGGGCTTTTAAATTAACCGGAGGGATGAAGCTTTTTCTGGGAATTTGTGCCTCGATGCTGGCTTTAACCAGCGGATTGGTGGCGGCTTGTTTTGTCAAGGCTTTCGGCATAACTTTTCTGGCACAACCCCGGAGCCATTACGCTCAAGAAGCGAAAGAAGCGCCTTTATCTATGCGTGCCGGGATGTTTTTTCTGGCGTTCTTGACGGTTATTTTCGGCATCGGCGCTTGTTTTATCATTAAATTATTGGCAAAGGTTGCCTCTGCGGCGATGAATATCGATATAAGCGGCATGAATTTCGCTTTGAATAATTTTACTTTGGGCCTTAAGTCCGGAAAGGAAGTATATTTATCCACTCCGGTAATCGCCTTGCTGTTAATCGGATTAGCTCTGGCAGTTTTTATTGTTTACAGGTTGTTCAACCGCCGGAAAACATCTTTATATCAAACTTGGGATTGCGGTTATTATAAAATCACGCCGCGCAATGAATATACCGCTACCGCATTCTCTAAACCCTTTAGGCTTGCTTTTAGTTTTTTTCTTCTGCCTTATCGTAAGACACAAAAGATCCGGGAATCGTTCTATCAGGTTAAATCTTTTGCTTATGAAACTTATACCACCCCGGTTTTTAAGAAGTATGTTTATCAGCCTTTGCTTGCCTGGGTGTTGGGAAGCGCTAAATTTATGCGCCGGATTCAGCCGGGCAGCATTCATTTATATCTGGCGTATATTTTCTTTGTTTTGTTGTTGTTGATTATTTTTATGCCTAAATTCTAAAAAGATGAAAATCGTTCTGATTTTATCACAATTGGTTTTTTTTATCATCCTCAGCCCGTTATTGAGTGGTTTAATCTCTAAAATAAAAAATAACCTGCGGATGCGAAGAGGCCAAAGTATTCTGCAACCGTATTATAATCTTATTAAGTTGTTTTCTAAGGGGCAGGTAGTCTCTCAGACTACCTCCTGGATATTTGGGATTACTCCGGTGGTTGTAATCGCTTCAGCTTTAGCCGGCTCGTTATTGGCCCCGGTATTTACCTTTCCTACTTCCATGCATTTGGCGGGGGATTTCTTGGCTTTGATTTTTATTTTTACCTTGGGCCGTTTTTTTCTTAGCTTGGCGGCTTTAGACGCCGGAAGTTCTTTCGGGGGGATGGGTTCTTCCCGGGAGATGTTTATTTCCAGCCTGGTGGAACCGGCGCTCTGCCTGACCGTATTCTCATTATTTTTACAGTTTGGTTCTACGGATATCTCGTCTTTTAACGCGGTTAAAACGGTTTCGGTTTCTTCGATCGTCGGGGCAATCGCTTTATTTATGGTTGCGATTGCTGAGACATCGCGTATTCCGGTGGATAATCAGGAAACGCATTTGGAATTGACCATGATCCATGAAGCGATGACACTGGAATATTCCGGGCGGTCCCTGGCTTTAATTGAGATGGCCGCTTACATCAAACAACTCATCTGGTTTTTTCTGATTGCCCAGATTATTTTTCCCATGTCGGTACTAAACCCGTCGAGCTTAAGCGGATTATTTTTGTGGGGGTTTTATTATATCATCAGGATACTGGTGATTGCCGTGGTGATGGCGGTGGTGGAGGTATCGGTAGCGAAAATGCGCCTGTTCCGGGTCACTGATTTTCTGGGGTTTGTTTTTGTTTTAGGTTTGATCGCCACGATTTGCGCTATTTTGAGGGTTTAATATGCAATTTATAATTCTGTTTTCGCTTTTAATTTCAACTTATCTTATGCTTATCGCTAAACGGACGCCGGCTTTGATCCGTGGTTTTCGTTATCAATCTCTATGTCTTTTTCTGGTGACTTTTATGGTCGCCTTGGGGCAATCGGAACCGGATTTATATATCGTCGCGTTTTTTTTATTTGCCTTAAAAGTAATTTTTATCCCGCAGTTATTATACCGGACTTCGAAGAAAATAAAGGCCAATGAGGATTTGGGTTTATTCATTAACCCGCAATTATCTTTATTGTGGGCTTTGGGGTTTACCTATTTATCCTGGAAATTCAGCCTGAATTTAATCAGTCCTGGCAGCGAAATTAAAGCGATAATGCTGACGATTGCTTTTTTTACGGTTTTGGCGGGGATATTCTTGATGATTTCCCGAATGACCGCGCTTGCCCAGATTGTCGGTTTGCTGGTGATGGAAAACGGCATATTTTTACTTGCCTCCAGTATTACCGGAGGAATGCCGTTTTTCGTGGAGATTGCTATATTTTTCGATGTTTTTGTAAGTGTTTTGATTATGGGTTTTTTTGTTTATCGGATTAACAAATTTTTTACGCATATTGACGTGAATAAGCTTTCGCGCTTAAAAGGATGATACGGTAATGGCGATATTTTTTATTCTCGGGATTCCTTTACTGCTGGCAGCGGTCTGTTTAGGGGTTAAAAAACCCGGATTCCTGGGTAAGTTGAACTGCGCAGGATATCTGGTGATTATGCTTTTTAGCGTAATGCTTTTTAACCAGGTGGCTTTGTCCGGCGTAACTTTATTCTTCCTTAATTTTATCTGCCTGGATACGCTAAGCGCTTTTTTTATCCTGGTGATTTCGGTAGTTACTTTTGCCGCCTCGCTGTATTCTATCGGATACATAAAAAAAGATATCAGCCGGAATATAATTTCTACAAAGAAAGCCAGTAACTATTATCTGCTTTTTAACCTATTTTGTTCTTCAATGTTTTTGGTCCCGGCGATGAACAATTTAGGGATGCTTTGGGTAGCGATCGAAATGACTACGCTGGTTTCGGCGTTTCTGGTCGGTTTTTATAACAAAAAGGAATCGGTGGAGGCGGCCTGGAAATATATAATTATCTGTTCCGTAGGTATAGTTTTGGCGCTTTTAGGGACGATCCTTTTTTCTTACGCTTTTGCCACTTCCGGCCTGACCAAGAGTTTGAATTGGTCGGATATGGCTCCGGTAGCCCATATCCTGGATAAGAATATCCTGAAGATCGCTTTTATTTTTATCTTAGTCGGTTACGGAACCAAGGCCGGGCTGGCCCCGATGCACACCTGGTTGCCGGATGCCCACAGCCAGGCGGTAGCTCCGATTAGCGCGCTTCTGTCCGGGGTTTTATTGAAGACGGCGATTTACGCTATTTTAAGATTCGGTCTTATTGTAATCAAAGGCGTGGGATTTGCGTATTTCGCGCATTTAATGATCCTTCTGGGAATAGTTTCCTTGATTATTTCTACCGCTTTCATTCTGGTGCAGAAGGATTTAAAAAGGCTCCTGGCCTATAGCAGTATCGAGCATATCGGAATTATTTCTATTGGTTTTGGCTTAGGCACACCCCTGGCGATAGGGGGAGCTCTTTTACATGTTTTTAACCATGCCCTGACTAAGTCGTTTATGTTTTTCGGGGCGGGGAATATTGTGAATGCTTATGGTAAACATAATATGCGCGCGATCCGCGGTGTGATTAAGGTTTTGCCTTTTACGGGAATCATGGTGCTTTTAGGGGTATTGGCGTTGACGGGATTTGTGCCATTCTCCATATTTTTCAGCGAGATAATGATTATTATCTCCGCTTTTACCAACGGCGCGTATTTTATCGGAGCATTATTACTATTATTATTGGCAGTGGTTTTTGGGGCTTTTATTTTTCATTTTGGTAAGATGCTTTTTGGAAATCTCCCCAAAGGGATGATTTCAGTCGGTGAGCCTTTAAGCGGTAAGCTGGCGTTTTTATTCCTATTACTGTTAATCTGCGGGGTAAGTATTGGATTTGGGTTTATAAAAAAGGATTTACTATGGATGGCGCAGAGATTATTTC
>Ga0172381_10008297_pt1 | contig 10178 bp, 20 predicted proteins | sample Leawel6488metaG_FD_119754 | JGI IMG/M metagenome (GOLD analysis project Ga0172381, IMG submission 119754) | Leachate microbial communities from a municipal landfill in Southern Ontario, Canada - Leachate well 64-88 metaG | ecosystem: Engineered > Solid waste > Landfill > Unclassified | place... | reverse complement strand
TGGAGTACCGAGTGTATTGCAGACTTGGCGAGATATTCAAGCCTGGATGTACATCTGGTCCTGAACCTGAGAGTTCTGAGAAAGATGTATATGAAATGCTTGAGCGACTTTACAACGAAGTTCATGGGAAATGTTACAAAGTTTGGGTAAATGTTGAGTATTGTAATGATACTCAAGGCGTTTACGAAAATGTATCTACCTTTCCGGTTTGTCTAGGTAAATTTGATTCAGCGGAGGAAGCTGATAACTTTATCAAGAACATATCGGGCCAAGATCCTCAAAGTATAGAGAAAACAGATGCCTAGAGTTAACAAGTACATCTACGAGACCATCGTCCAGGGATTGTGGTGTGGGCAATGGTCTGATGAATGTGCTGTAGGTTCCTACAGTGAGCGAAAGCAAACATTAAAAGAGTACAAGGAAAACTGTCCAGGGACGGCTTTCCGAGTCATTCACCGCAGATCTACAAATCCTGACTACAAATCCTGAAAGGGTTTAAGATGTTAGACAAGCCCAATTGGCGATTCATCAAGCGAGATGAGACTAGGTTTTGGTTGCCGAGTTGTAATGCAAGGCGGCTAGGTACTAAACTTGTGGCAACGTATGCTTACAACAAGAACTCATGTACTCACAATTGTTCTTTAACTCCCGATTACTGGCTATTGTATCTTGGAACGGAAGCTTTTCCGAAAGAAGAGTTAACGGATATCGAACGGGAGTTGATTGATACAGACATCAGGGAATCCGAAAGTGAAGAGCAAAGCAATTACTTCAGTTGTTCCTATGTGGACAGTATGAAGTCTGAAGCATTGCCGTATGAAATTGATATTGACAGAGCGGATTTTGAAGAAGGTGAAGATGGGGACGATCAATACAACAGAGTTGTAGAGGATTGTATTATAGAGCAATATCAAGCTAATCCGTGTTAACAAATTAGGATTGGTAATTAAGTAACCAACAATGTTTAACTTTAGATGTGCAACAGTAAGAGAACCAGGAAGGAGATATGATTAAAAATATTCTAGTACTGCCAGTACTGCCAGTATTTCTAGCAGTGCTAATGATTCTATTAACGTTTGCGTTAAATTGTTCGGAAACCGATAGTGAAACGATAGTTGTCACCACATTTAAGGAGTACATTCCGCCTATTAAGCCGAATGAATTTCGTATAGAGGGGCTTAATAAAGCCCAAGAGTCCCTAGTTAAGGCTGGTGCTTTAGAATGGTGCATAGCGTCCGCCGGAGTCTACTGTCCTACTATCGTAGATAGTGGGGCTAGTATCATCCTAGGTGTTGCTCGGTTGTCTTCGGGCAATGGGAGTGGCTCTGGTAATTGGACTGACCTAGGTGACGGAATTAGTCGTATCGAATTGAATTACTACCAGGATGATGAACACCTATACGTAGGTATCCTACACGAGCTAGCGCATCATTTTGGATGTACGCATTTCATCGAGGAATCGACAGGACTGCTCCCGCAATGGGTGCGTGACGTCCAAAACATCGGCGTTACGGATGCCGTCGTAAATTGTCAAAGGTTCTAAATCATTAAGAGTTCAAGCGAACTATGGAAAAATACGCAAAAATCAAGCGATTCGTAATCGTATACTTCTCAAAGAATTATGATGCTTACACACTGTTCCAAACGAACTGGGCAGAGCATCATTACGATACAGCTAAGGAAGCACTCAAGTCCAGGGATTTGTTTGCGGAGTCAGCGAAGGAAAAGCTTGGGATTGAGGGACTCAAGGTAATTGAGGCAGAGTGTTATCACCATGGGGAGAGTGTGGGTATGGTATTCACTGATGAATACGTTACCGAGCATGAGGTAAAGTCCCTTTGAGGCTGCCCGCTGTGAAAGTGCCCGAGCAATCCTTTAGGGTTGCCGGGCCGAGCGGGCAAACCGAAAAAGGGCGAAAGGAAATCATGAAACTAGAGATTGAAAAAGTTCTGGTAGTGTCAACGGTGCACATCACTGAACAAGATAATCATCTTCTACAGATTTCGGCAGATGAAACTATCATAGTGTATGACTGTGAATACTTCTACCTGATTTATCTTGCGGAAAACATCTTGGAAAGTATTGGTGAGGTGTTCTCGCCTGCTTTTAAAAAGTTGATTGAGTTTGCAAAGACTCACGAAGAAGGATTCACTCATCTGAAACTTGACCGTGATGGAAACACTCTCGAAGGGTTTGAGGAATTTGATTGGTAGGTGAAGTATGAAAGAACAAGAATGTAAAAGTTCGGGGGCTGTACTAGAGCAGCAAGAGTATAAAAGCGACAAGCTAGAATACGATAATAAGGATCATCTTGATCCTATCTTATTATTCACAGCGGTTCAAGGAGTGATTAAAGTAGACCCGAATGTTGAGAAAACAACAACGCAAGAGTACGGAGTTTACTACGTTCCGCAACGTGGAGTGGGAATGCAAGGATTTGCATTTGATGGTTCCATAGTTTCAATAGCCTTGCGAATCTCTAACATGCAGAGTGTAAGCATTATTCCTGGAGAGATCAGTATACCGAAAATTGATGTTGATACAATCGTTCAATCCGTGCTCGCCTGGATGAGGTCCTGGATAAAGGGCGAGGAAGATACTGTTAAGAATGAAGATGATGAGGATGAATAACAATACAGCTCAAGGACAGTATAGACACCAAACACACTGTGGTTGGAGTTACTGGAAGGATATAAAAGAGTGTAAAAGCTTTAGACCAGATCAAGAGTATCAATTTCTTGGAGTGTCTAATATGTCAGCACCTCTTGGACTGGAATATACAGCCGACACAGATTGGAAGCCCTCAGAATTGTGTGAGTTTTCCGATGAAAAAACATACAGATTCCGACCACCAGGGTTAAGTGAATAAAATCACATTTTGGTAATTCCATGAGCCAGGTTAAATTCAAAGCGAAGTACAAAGGCGAAGATGTTGAGGTTGTTACAGGTTGGGATCCTCCGCTTGGGTACTATCACCTAACAATCTTTGACGCTGATAATAAGGCCGTGTTCGATGGGTTTGATATTCTCGGGTTCTGTCGAAAATTAAATATGATCAAAGAAGTTATGAATACGTTAGGTATTCAAGTTCCGCCCGAGACATTGGATATTGTTGATCGTCGTGAAGGAAACGTTGTGTACAACTGGAATGGGGAGCTATCTATATGGACGAAGAAGACCTTGTAGATGATTTCTCGGAAGACTTCCGAGACGATTTCGATGATGACGAAGATTTTGACTTGGACTCTGATCCCGATTCTGATTTGATTGATGGTGTAGGATTTGCTAACCCTGGTGGGAATTCAGCACTACGAGCAGCAACTCCAAACAATCCAAGAAACCAACCTTGTCCTACTTGTGGAGAGCCGAACAGGCTAACCCCAATTGATGTTCAGCTAGGTTATTGTTGTGATGACTGTGCTGATGCAGCTGAACGAGGTTGGTAATGGCTTGGTTGTTTTCGTTTTTTAATACAAAGCCGCAAATGACTGGGCGAATACTTAGCTACGATGAGATGATGTCTCTTATCGAGACTGAGCAATCAAAACGAAAGTTGAGATTTTTATAAAGAAGATACAATGATTGAATACACACATGAATTTTACATTGAGCGAGAAGTAAACGGTGAAGATGTAGAAACTACTCTTCAAGTTGAGTTGAGTATTGAACCTTTCGTTCGCGGAAAGTACTATGGTCCTCCAGAGAATTGCTTCCCTGATGAGGGTGGTATAGCAGAAATCAACGGTCCTATCATGGTTCAGAACGAAGATGGTAAGTTTGAACCATGGACTGGAGAATTGACAGACGCTGAGGTTGCCAAGGTAGAGGAAAATGGGTACGAAGCCTGGGAGCAAAACACAGCTGAAGCTGGTATCGATGAAGAAGATGACTACGATGTTCTCGATTTCGATGATGACTTTCGAGATGACCGAGCGATTGCGCTAGCTGGTGGTGGTAAGGTGTTCTACTAATGGGTTGGACATTCTTGCACGAAGCGAGAGAGAAGCAACAAGTTATCGAGGCATGTGTAAAGAGTTCTGCCACACTCAAATGTGTGAAGAAGGCGGTTCACGGAAATCATTTGTGGACCATTTTTGAGAACTCTGTTACCAAGAGTAAGAGCATTGTTCTTTTCTTGCTAGCCAAGAGCCAGGGGTGTTGGGGATACAAAGACATGACGGAACACATGGGGCCGCATTATTACGACTGTCCTGTGTCGTTCTTGGATGAAGTTCCTGAACCTGACAGTCCATACTCAGCAGGTTGGCGAGAGGGTGTGCGAACCTACCATGCTAAGGAGAAAGAGCGTAGGACGCATCTGAAAAACCTAGCGGTTGGGAGTATGATCAAACTGATGGACGGGTACAAACCGAACGTTCTTCGAGTTACATCTCTCAATCCTCTCCGGGGTACGTCTAGCGAAGGTGATTTATACAGGATTCCGAAAACAAGAATTGCGGAGGTGATGTGATGTTTCCAAATAACTTCAACGATTTCGATAAGCGTTTCGACCAACACTTCACGCAGACACAAAAGACTGTAAACACGATATTTCGGTTTGCGATTGTTATTGGTGTTTTGAGTGTAGGCTTTATCGTCGCGGTCATCTACTTCCTTATTAAGTTGGCAGGTGCACTATGAATCAATGTCCAAAATGTGGAATGTATTGTACTGATGTTGCTACACACTGTGATTGTGGAGAGCCTCTAAAGACAAGCTCATCAGGTAGTTCCAATCGCATTCGTACCAAAAAGTATTTGACAGCCTATACGGTTGCCAATGTAATCAAATGTATTGGTGTCCTGATTGGTGTGGGTGCGGCGATTGTTCTTGTCTATGGATTTCTAAACGACTTTCCATGGATATTCAATCTATCATCTATTGGTGGTATCTGGATTGGTTTGGTAACAATCGCAGGTGCTCAAGTTATGGAAGCAATTCTTGATATCGGAAACAATACAGCTAGGTAAGTAAACCGGGGCGAAGAGTCTAAATCATGATTAAAGAAATTGACAATTATACTAAACGAGTTTCTGATTTGTGTGAGTTTGTGAAGGGTAATGAAGAAGCTACGAAGCAAAGTCTTGTTATTCCACTCTTCACGATACTTGGATATGACATGACTGACCCTCGGCAATGTATTCCGGAATACAAAGCCGACTTTGGAAAAGGCAGATCAACAAAACCTGTTGATTGGGCAATCTTTCATAACGGTGCTCTCGGTATTATGGTGGAAGCCAAAGAAGCTGGTAAGCCGCTCGATGGATACAGTGAGCAACTGGCTGATTACTTTGCAAAAGAAGTCAGTGTAAAAATCGGAATTCTAACCAATGGTGTTCATTGGAAATTCTTCGTTGACAACAACCATCCAAACATAATGGATCGTGAGCCTTTTGCGGAGTGGGATGTATTGAAAGACCCACCTCCAATTGAGGTTATCACTCTTCTTCAAAAGAAATCTCTAAATTTCGAGCTTGTCAAGTCATATGCCAATCGCAAAATCTTTCAGAACCTGCTGATTGGTGAAATCAGTAGACTTCTCGAACCGAGTTCCGAGTTTACGAAGTTAGCAGTTGCTAATATCGAAACGCGAAACCTCACACCATCGGTTCTTGAACATTGGAAGCCAATTGTTACTGGAGCAATTCGGGAGTGGGCGGCAAAGAAAGTAATTAATACCACGCTGGAATCAGTTGACATCACTGCAGAATCATCCGAGAAGTCAAAAATCGTAACCACAAAAGAAGAGCTTGAGTTTTTTGAGGTTGTTAGTAAAATTCTTGGTAACGAACGTCCGTGTGAATATGAAGACTCGCAGCAATACTTCAAGATCAATGTATCAAACTCAAATGTGAAACGTTCGTCGTTTGTTAGGCTTCAAATAACGTCACGGAACATCTGGGTTTCGGTTCCGCTTTCTGTAGACGAAACTAGAAAGTTTGTTCCAGAAAAAGATGTGTTAACAAACAACGGATGGAGTAGACTCTCTATCGAATCAATTAACAACATTGGTGATTTGGTTTTGTTGCTAGTTGCTGCTTATGACAGCGTGAAGTGAACGATGCTTCCGAGGCACTGTACGAAAGGGCTCGGCGAGAAATCGTCGGGCCTTTTCTACGAGGGAATATGAAAAATCAAGGTACACAAGGCACACGATCTTTGGGTGAAGTTTTCTACACAATTGGTGGTATCAGCATCACTGTTGAACAAGTGATGGACTTGTTACTTGGAGCGCTTGAGGGCGGCTCGAATTACTGGTACTACATTCCAGGCTTTCAAGAACCAAGCGATATGTCAAAAGTTCCGGCTGGCGAGTTCAATTCGGTAGAACTTTGCGCATGGAGCGATGGTCACATCAAGATTTGTGACAAAGAAGCTTTCTACGATCACCAATCCGGAAACTCTCAAGAGGAACCACAGCGTTGGATTCTTAATGAAGAAGCGATGAAGAAGGGTCTTGACCTGATGCACAATCAACACATCAAGCATTTCGCTGACTTCGTTATTGGTGATGGCGATGCAAACACGGCAGATGTATTTCTGCAAATGTGTTTGTTTGGCGAACTTGTGTACGGCTAAAGGATTGTGAAACATGGCAAAATACGAACTGAGTATCAAAGCGAGTTATCTTCCTGGCTGGGGAGTTTTTGAAGGAATCAGAGAGATTGTGGCTAATGCCCGTGACGCTGAAGTTCAACAAAATGCTCCGATGGGGATCAAATACGCCAAGCGTGTTCGGAACAAAAAAGAAACAGGATCTATTGTAATTGTTAACAATGGAACGACCCTACCTACTGAAGCTCTTTTGGTTGGTTATACAACTAAGGTTGGTGATTCAAGACTAATTGGACGTTTTGGAGAGGGAATCAAAGGAGGTATTCTTGCTCTGCTTCGGTGTGGAGTTGATATTAAAATCCGAAACGGTTCTGAGGTGTGGATACCGAGCATTGAGCACTCTGACAAGTTCAACGCTGATGTTCTTGTGTTCAATGTAACGAAGGAACACAAGGAAGAGAACAGAGTTCAGTTCGAGATTATTGGGGTAGATGAAGCTGACTGGAAAACAATTTCGGAACGATTGCTGTTCATTGGTGAGTATCCCGAGGCAATCAAGGTTTCTGGAGGAAACATACTCACATCACCTCGCTACAAGGGACAGATTTTCGTCAAGGGTATGTTTGTAGCTCAAACAAATTCTGCTTTCGGATATGACTTTGAAGATGCAGATATTGACCGTGACAGACGTATGGTAAATGATTTGAGTGAGAAAACATCAAATCTCTTAGCCGGTGCGGTTAACGATGGTCATCTTGTATCTATGGTTTTTACAATGATGCAAGATGGTTCTGAGGAAGTTGGGTACATAAGTTCTTGGCGATTAAATGAAAAAGGTCGCAAAGCGATTGCTCAAGAATTCCAGCGCAATAATCCTGGTGTGATTCCTGTTGAACGGGATGATCAAGTAAAAGAGCTAGAATCCTATGGTAAGAAAGCAAGGCAAGTACCATGGGGAATGCGAAACATCCTAGAAACAGAACTTGGTTCCGCTGCGAACGTTCTGGTAGAGCTTAGACGTTCTGAAAAGACGTTGTACAGTATCGGAGATTTAGAACAGGATGAACGAGACAATCTTCGTAAGGTTGTTTCAATGACTGGCCGGGCTTGTCAGAAGCTTGCTGAGAACGTTGTATCCCTGGATGATGTTATGGTTGTGGATTTCCACACCAACGATCGTTTAGGAACCTATGATCCAAACACTGGTAAGGTTCGGTTGGCTCGAAAGATTCTGAAGTCCAAGGGCCAAGCGTTGTACACTTTCGTACACGAGGTTGCTCACACTCATGGCGGAGATGGTGTTCGCTCTCACGAAGAGGCCATCGGTAATATCATGGAGAAGATTCTGGACGAATTGATGTAAGGATAGGGGACTTCGGTCCCTTTTCTTTTACCAAAGAGGTTGTAATGACATTGGTTCAACGAACAAAATTAACACTTCAGTTTCTCGCCGAGGACATCATCAACGAAATCTCACTAGGGCGAACAGGTTCTTGCTTACGGACGTGACCGTAATGATAGAGATTGCAAGGCAGAGAATCACGGAGATGATTGGCCTGATACGGGATTGTACCAATACCTGTGGGAGAATGGAGCTTGGAAGTTCCGTTACACGGAATCTGGAAGGGGTCCAATTGATTGGGCTAAACTAACAAAACTCGTAACCGAGGAGTAACATATGTACGAAGAACGATACGAAGAACGATACGAAGATAATAAGGATGATGAGCCCGAAGACATCGGAATTTCTTTGTCAGTACCTTTCGCTTTTATGAGTGAGAGGGGAATCATTGCCAAGGAAAACTTCCAATGTTGCACCACCTGTGGGTGTGCAGCAATAGAAGATGCTATCAAAGAAGATGGACATGAGTTCCATGGATGGTGTTTCTATCATGCACAGGATGATGAAGATCGTGCCCGTGGAAATAGCTTCTACCTCACGTATGGTTCAGTTAACAACAACGATGATGAGGCCAAGAAAGTCGGTGAGCAAATCGTTCAAATTCTGAAAGACCACAACGTCAAAACAGAATGGGATGGTAATGTTTCCCATCGAATTGAAGTGCTTCAGCGCACGCGATAACACGGGTGTGTGATAACCGCGCACCGGGTAGTCCGACCGCCGGGCCGATGCTTCCGAGGCACCGGGACTAAAAGAGAGCGGGACAAAATCATGAAACAAGAAACCATAAAGAGGATTGAATACTTGGCAGCTGCGCGGCGAGCCCAACTTGATTATAAGGCTAAATCTATGGTAATTGCCAAGGGTCGGCTAAGTAGGCGTCATGAGCGTCAAGCCAACCAACATGCGAGGAAGGCTAACCACCTGGCAAGTGAGATTATTTCCATCTTAGACATAGCATAAGAAAGTTTGTCTGTAGATTCTCGGGATGCAAATCCTGGACTTCCTTAAAGATTCCTGTAGATGAGAAATCTGATACAGAAAAATCTCAAGCGAGTAAAAAACCGATTGACACTCTGAAGAACTCAGAGTAACCTTATCTTAGTTCAGTTACGCAATCATCACAACAACCGCCCAAAAGGCAAACGTACAAGAAAGAAACAACAACATGACCAAGACCAATACTAACACCACCGTTTCCACCATCCTCTCTACTCTGTCTCCTGCCGCTGCTGAGGCTCTTCGTTCGCACTTCCGTGAGGAAGCTGTTGCTGAGATCACCTCAACGCTTTCCGGTTCCGCTCCGAAGGCTCCGAAGCGTGCTGAGAATGCAGAGAAGGCAGAGAAGCGTGGGCAGAATCGTCAGCACACGACTGATGGTACTAATCGTTCTGCATCTCAGTTCATCCGTGATTGTGGCGAAGATATGAGTGCGAAGGATGTGGTCGAGGCCGCTACTAAGGTCGGTCTCAACATTGAGGCTATGCTTGTCTACAATGTTCGGGCTCAGGCCAAGAAGAAGGTTGAGGAAGCCCTGAACACTGAGGAGACGGCCAAGAAGGATGCGGATCGTAAGGCTAAGTTGCAGGAAAATGCGAAGAAGGCTCGTGATGCTCGACAGGTCAAGATTGCCGAGCGCAAAGCTGCTGAAGAGACGGCTACTGAGGTTGCAACTCCCGCTGAGGCTCCCGCTGAGGCTCCCGCTGAGGCTCCCGCTCCGAAGGCCAAGGGCAAGAAGAGTTCCAAGTAATCCGGTTGCTTGGTCTCCAGTGATGATTGCACTCTAGTGCGTTGAATATGTTTCCATAGCGTAGTGGTTTTTCACTACGCTATGGGCATATCTACTACTTAGCTTGCAATTTAGAGGAGGAGTTAAGTAGCAATTGGAGATAAACTTGCAACAACCAAAGATCAGTCAGCTTGACCAGCTCTTAATTGACGTAGGTTTTGCCGCACGTCAAAAATTTGGTAAGACGCCGTTTCGTGTTTGGTATGTAATGCTTAACGAAAAGGCGTGGAAAGGAATTGTCATTAATACTGCTAGCAAGATAAAACTAGCAGAGGGTCCGGTAAGATCAACACTTAATGGTTCTCTTGCTTCATTCAAGGCCCAGTTAGAGAAGAGCCCGACGAAGACGCTTAACAGCGGTTCTTGATAAAAACCGTTAGCGAGATTGGCCGGTTTATCACCGGCTTTTTCAATTTCGTTGTGCAAAACATG
>Ga0172381_10008296_pt1 | contig 10179 bp, 11 predicted proteins | sample Leawel6488metaG_FD_119754 | JGI IMG/M metagenome (GOLD analysis project Ga0172381, IMG submission 119754) | Leachate microbial communities from a municipal landfill in Southern Ontario, Canada - Leachate well 64-88 metaG | ecosystem: Engineered > Solid waste > Landfill > Unclassified | place... | reverse complement strand
TTATTTAAGGAAATGATTAAGGATTAGGTAGACTACACCTAAACATAATGCACCAATAAGAGCAAAGACAGCTCTTTCAACTGTCATAAATCTATCTTTGTTTACATATCTCTGGTCGGCTTTCTCAAACATTTTCTCAGGTAATTCAGCTATTTGTATTCTCATAGCCTCCAGTTTTTCACTGAAGTCATCAATTTTCTCCATAATTTTTTTATTTACTTCTTTTAAAGCGCATATTTCTGATAATGTTTGAGGAGATGGAAAAGCATGCGACTTCTCTATAGCCTCCTGCACGACCTTGTGAATATTCCACTTTGTATTAAATTCTTGTTCTGATTTCGGATTCATAATTAAATTGACTATTAATCTCTTCTAATTTTAACTTCTTTGGCTACAAGTTTCTCAATCTTGTCATTTAGCTCACCAGAAAGGGTGTGGAGAGCATCTAGGTGTTCGTTGGTTATTGCTTGTTGATTAAGTTGTGCTTCTTGTAGTTTTTCCATATATTATTTATTGTTAGCTTTCTTCCATATTTCTTCTAGTTGGGATTTGGTTTTGATAAGATAATCCGCTATTTCCTGCCACTCAATTACTATTTTTTTATTTACTGTTGAAAGTTTTTGATTTCCCAACATTAAAGCAGTATCAGCCGAAAAAGTATTGAATTTATGATTTAAAATTTCGTCAATAAGTTCTATTTTTTCTGATATACCATTTTTCTCATAGAAAATGGGAGTATCACTACCAGTAGAGCCAAACGGTGTTGTTTGGTATCTTATTATATTATCATTTGTTTGTGTTTGTTTCATACAATAAAGTCTTCATATCCCATAATAACACCACAATAACATTGTATTTTATTCTCTTTATTGTGCCAACAGTATTCTGATGGATGCCCAAGAAAGAAGTGTTTAATTTTAAGTAATAATTTTTTCATATCATTGTTTAATAAATTTAGTTCTATCTGCTCTCCAAATACCATCACTACCCTTTACTAATTTATAAGGACTTTGAATTGTTACCCCTGTTTTACCTGCCATTGGGCTTTGAACATAACCTAAATCAGATACAGGAACTTTTATCTCAATGACTCCACCCTTATTACCGAAAGCAAATCCTTGTGAAGCATTTTTATCTGTTGCTAAATAAGAAAATGGATTTAATGAATTTCCTTTTGTTATTCCAGTCATTCCTTTCGCATTAGTTCCGTGATATAAAGTAACAATATCGTCTGGTGATTTAACTTTTATCCCAGCATTGTTTAAATCTTTAATAGTTCTTACAACTTGTGTCTTTGTTAGTGGGTCGGATATTAGACTATTTTCTGGGGAAGAAAGTTTAACTGATTTTGGTTCAAAAACAAATGTTGCATTAGTTCCTAGCTCTGTGCTTTTTACTCCAACATATCCATCTTTTTTAAGTTGTGCAATTATTTTAGGGTCTTTTGCTATCTCCTGTGTTTGTAAATCATCTTCCCACCCATATTTAGTGTTAGTATTTGCGTCATAAATCTTTCCTTCCACTTTTGTTTCTAATACTTTTGGATTTTTAAAGTTTTTACCAAAAACGTCAGCACTTGCTTTTTCATCATATAGGAATACTCCTTTTTGCATATTACCGCCACTTGCTTTACTCATTTCACCAACATTACCTTTAAATCCGCCCTTCTCAATAGAACTTGCATTTTCTACTGTTGTAGTATGATAGAATGTTTTGCTATTTTCTGGGATAGTTCCCTTGCCTACCGCTGTCTTTTGTGGTATACTCTTGGATATGGGATTATTTTGGGCATTAGTATTTGCGGTTTGGGCTGGTTGGTTAGTTTTAGACTGACCTGGCTCTTTATTTGCAACTTTTAGGGCATTATCGGCAAATTGTGCTATTTCTACACTATTCATTTTGGCAGTATCAACGCCATTTTTTTCTATTACTTCTCGTGTCATTCCAATAAGTTCATTTTTACTATTCAATCCTTTTAGATCCGTGAACTTAGTATCAAATGAGTCAAGATATTCTTGTAATATACCTAGTTGATTATATGTAGGCTCATTTTTAAAGAATGTTTTTATTTCTGGTTGAAATTTTTTAGATACATCTTCAATAGACATACCAAGTGGTGTTTTTTTTAGTGTATTTTCTAAACCAGCACGTTTTTCTGGTGAGAAAAATATCATCGGACTTTCATTTATGGGTTTAATTATCTTCCAAGCACCTCTTGCACCTATTCCTAATGCATTCATAAGTTCTCCAACAAATCTTGGTGAAGTTAAGAGTATCTGTGCAAATACTTCTGGGCTAAATATACCTCTAAACATACTTGATAAAGCGTAAATATCAATTCCTTTACCAATAAAGCCTCTAGGAATAGCGTCAGATAGTGCCGCACCTGCAATTTTATCTTTCAAGTTGACACCCGTGACCTTTTCTAACTCTTTTAGGACTTCTAAGCGAAGCTCATTATTTTGTTTTAATGCGTTTGTAAGTCTTGACATAGCTGTTCCTTCTGCCGCTTTTCCCCCAACTGCAAGATTTTGTTTAATGTCTTTTAACAAACTAGAATAATCAGCATATTGTTTTGTCATTTCCTCATACTTAGGAACATTTTTCTTTAAAATACCATTAACCGAGCTAGTCATTGACTGGGTGAAAGAACGAACACTTGAATTATCTGAATATAAATCGGATAGACTTCTTTTAAGTGTATCAAGAGCTATTGGTGTTCTATCTCCTGGCTGTGTTCCGTAAGTCTTTAGATTATCATATATAGTTTTAAATACTCCTTGTGCTGGTTTATCATTTTGCAATACTGATCGTTCAAAAGACTTTCCAGTTATTTCTCCATTTATAGGTTTTACATTGAATGATTTTAGGTTATCTTGAAGTGTTTTAATAACTGGGGATATGTCTAAATTCTGTGGCATTTTTTTAATGTCAGCAAGTTTTGATTGGTATTCTAACTTTCTCATCTCTGCAAGTCTTGATACAGCGTCTTGCGATTCTGCTAATACGTCTTTCATTGACGTTTTTCCACGCATTGCATCAGTAAAATCTTTCCCACCCTGTAATGCTGTTTTAACTGCACCCCCACCTGCTCCAGTTGTGACGCCCAAAGTATTAGCAACTACATTTCCGACACCCGTGACAGTTTTAGTTATAGGTTTTGTAACAGTTTTTGTTGTTTCTGATATTACTTTGTCAAACTTTGCCCCAACACCTGCCTTTTCAGCAACCCCCCTCATTACTAATAGAACTGGGGCTAGTTGTCCGACAGGATCTTCTGTTATTATTTTCTTTGCACCCTCTATATCTCCTTTAAACAATTTAGTAAAGAATTGTGGAACTAGAGTGTTATATGTGGCACTAGGTAATTCTTTTAAGAAACTTCCAAGTGTTACTCCCTTTGAATCAGCAAGTGTTGTTCCAATTTCTTGTGCTGTCTTAACTGTATTAACAGGGTTAAAAAACTGAACTAAACTTTTTCCAAAACCTAATGTTGATGAAGGAATATTACCAAGAGTTTTAGCGCCTGAAGCCAGTGCCGTATCAGTTGGCTTTGACTGGAAAGATACACCTGGTGTCTTTTGGGTTTGTGACTGTTGTGCTTGTAATTGGTCAAGAGTAAGACCACCACCAACTCTTGTTACTGGTTTTGCTCCCATTTGTTCTAATTGTTGTAATGTTAGTCCTGTAGCCATAATATTTTAGTTATTGTGGGTAATATAAACCATCAGACGACTTAACATATACTTTTCCATTAACAGTATATGTTTCTGAACTTTGCGGAGAACCACCGATTAACTGATCAACTGTTTGATAAGCTCCTCCAGCGGCATTTTTAAGTGACTCATAAACAATATCCCTATTAGCTTTCTTTTGTGCTAGTGTATCTGAACTATCACTTGGTCTAGGTAGATATTGCTTATAAGCATTATCAAATTCTGTTGGTGAGATGACAGCACCAGACTCACGTCTCAACACAGCATTTATAAAGTTTCTTGATGCCTGGTCATAAGATTGGTAAGTGTCACTTTGCAAATAAGAAGGTAATGCTTTTTGAGCTTCAAATAACATCGGATTCATCGCAACTATTTTCCCTGACAAATTATCAATTATTGGATTAGCCTGTTCTATTCTAACTGCATAAGTTGAAACAGTCTGCTGTGCTGAGGTTGGAGCTTTTACGTTAGAACTCGTTAGGTATTGTGCGTATGTTTGTCCTGTTCCTGCCTGTCCACCAGCTAAATTCCATTCATCATAACTTGTTGGAGTGTTTGACGATGATGACGTTGCTTTTGGTGATACACTAGCAATAAGATTCCCGTTTGCATCATATCTTTGTTCCCCAGGACTTAATGTAAATCCTTCTCCGAGTTTACTTTCTGCCGCCATCTGTGCCTCAGCAATATCAATAGCCTTCAAAATAACGTTTTGTTCCAGTGTTGCCTGTGCCTGAATTTGTGCCATCGTTTGACTTGTTACATATTGAGCATCACTTCTTAGGTTATCTATTTGAGTTTCAGCAAGTTTCATCTTATTTTGTAGGATAAGTTCTTTTCCCTCGTATTTTTTATCCAGTTGTTGAAGTCTTTTTACTCTTTCGCCCTCGGTATACCACGGGTTATTGTTTATATCTTGAATGTCGTCATTTTTTGTGTTCTCTAGCTTTGCATATTCCTTGTTATAACCTTCGTATTCATCGTTTATCTCGTTATATCCCATATCTTTGTAGACCTGTTTCAAGACCTGTGACCATTGGACTTGGGGACTAGAGTTCTGAAGTTGATTTAAAAGTGCATCTATTTCTGGGTTACCTGTTTGAATAAGTGGAGTGATTGGTTCGCCAGTTGTTTCATCTATCTGTCCTGCCATTGGTGTTGAAAGACCAGCACTTATGTTAGATAAGTCAGAAGTTGTTGTTCCAGAAAGTGCAGTCCAAGTCTTTGGACCAACAATACCATCTGCTGTCAAGCCCTTTGATGCCTGAAAGTTTTTTACTGCTTGTAAGGTTTGAGAACCAAAAACACCATCAGCATTTATTCCAAGTGCCGACTGAACTGCTTGAACATCAGAACCTCTTGAACCTTGTTGCAAAGTAGGTCCAATATATACTGGATTAGTCTGCGTTGGTTGATATGTGCCTGAGGAAGGCTCGTTTTGCCCTGTATTTGCCCCTGTGGGTGCTTTTGGTGCTTCATTTGATATTTGTTGTTGTTGTGCATTATATGCTTGAATTTGGGCATTTTGTGATGATGTTCCCGTGTAGTTTTGGATACCAGCTTCTTGAGCAAGTGTCAATCTTTCTGTAAATGATTCAGGGAGTGCCTTTGTGGTTGTGCTTACAAGGTTTGGATTTTGTGATGCAAATGTACTTATTGCTTCTTGATTTGCATTTCTATTCTTTGAACTTGGAGGAGCAACGTCTGGGTTTGTGTTGTAATAGGCATTTTGAGCATTGGAAGTTGCCGCCGCTTCTGGAGTAGAAAAAGGTATACCATAATTATCATAATATACTCCTGCTGTATTTGTTTTTGTGCTTGATACTGGTGTGGTAGTTGCTGTTGTGGTTGTTTTGGGCGTAGTTGTAGTCTTTCTTGATGAGCTACCAGAAGAACCACTTGCCGAAGCACCTACAGGTAAACTTGATGCCGCTGAAGCACTTATGCGACCACTTGATACTGCGTTTTGTCTTGCGGCTTCATTAGCGAAACCTACTATAGTTGTTGTTGCCATATAATTTAACTAAATTGATCACTGTTAATTCCGTCACTAAATCCACCATTTAGGACATCAAATCTTGTAAACATCCCATCTCCGTTTCGTAGTTGATAGTTAGCTTGTTCACCACCTATTTTATCCCAGATTTCATTCAACTTCACTACTGCTCTTTGGTCATGGAGTTCTGCTTCGTCAGGTATATGTTCTCGTCTTTTTAGATAGCCTGACATTTTTTCTACAATAGCCTCATTGCCTTCGTCATCCCAGTCTGTGAATATTGCCAAGCCTGATTCATCTGTGGTGTCTATTACTGGTTGATATTGTCCATAGATTGTAAGAGTTCCCGATCCACCAGAGGCTGTATTTATGTAAATCGTTCTACCATAGTCTGAATATACCCTGTCTGTACTACTTGGTGTTTCGTCAAGCATTTGCTTATAGTCTTTAAAGTTTATTTTTTGGTAAAGTTTATCACCTATTGTAAGAAAACGAATTGAGTCGGCTTTATATCCTTCAAAGTTCCATGTTTCTGTCGTTGTATAGGTTGTTGAAACTCTGCCTTCGGTAAATGGCCACTTCTTGTATGCACTAGCCCACTTGTTTGATTCATTATACCAGTTTGTCAGAGTTGTATCAGTAATGAATCCATCCGTTGTAGTTCGGTTGTTTCTTACTAATACCTCTGTAATTATATCTGTTTTTGTTCTCATATATTTAAAAATTAATTATAATGTTCTTGGATTCATTAAGACAAAATTTGTTCCATCATAGACTACAAGACAAAACATATTCGCTAAAATATCATTATTTGATAAAGCTGTTGATACTCCCTTAACTATTGTTTTTGCTCCTAGTCCATTTACATTTAATGAGGCCGCACCAGTATTCGCAGTATTAGCCTTAAATGTTATTTGCATACCTGTATATAGTGCAGAAATTGTTGGAATTAGGGTTATCACATAAGTGTCATTTGCCTCTGAATCAACAGCGTAGTTAATTGCTCCATTTGTTGAAATACTACTTAATCCAACAGATAGTGTTGTTGGTGTTCCGTATAAACCAATAGAAATAAAATTACTTGTGACAGCACCACCAAAATAATAGAAATTAATTTCGCCAACATTATTAGTAGAATTATCCCTTCCAAGAGAAATTTGGACAACCTCATTGTTTACTAGAACTGGGTTTAATAAGTTAAGTGTTTTGTAATAATATGTGTATTCAACATTTTGGTTTCTTACTTCAAGTTGCCCGTTTATATATAATTTTTTAGTCGTAAATCCCTTTAATGAATCATAACTTAATCCCTGTAAGTTGAAACGACTAGCCAGTCTCTGAGCAACAATCAAATCTCCTCCACGGGTAATAATAGGATCAACACCACTTATTCCATAATCTTGTGGGACTTGTTCTTGTGGTTTTGGAATATTATATTGTTGGTGTTTTTTAGTCATATTATTTAATCATCTAATAACTCATATTCTATCGTTATTGGTAATGCGATATTTGGAATATCCTCTACCCCAGTATAAGTTCCTGTCCATCTATAATCTAAGCAGAAATTATATAATCCTTTTGCATTTTCTGGTCTTTGAACAATATTTCTTTTTGTTGAATAATTTGTGCTATTTATTGATGTTAAATCAACATAACCTGCTGTGGTATCATCGTCAAAATATATTCTGGGAATTATGTCACAAGTTGACATTGGGGAAGAAGTTAAATTTGTTCTAATACTTAATATTTTAAATGGTTGTCCTATCCTATATGTTTGACTCCTCCAGAAATTAGAAACAGTATATGAACCACTCCCAATACCATTTCCATATAAATAATATTCACCTCCTCCAAACTTTTCACCACCAACTATGAATGTTTCATCTACCACATCAAGACTTTTTATAGCAAAAAATGGTTGGTCGGTTGGAACTGCAACAATACTATTTAAAACCTTAGACACCCCAGAATTTTTTGAACCAATACTCAAAACACAACCATATTTATTATATGCACCTGTTAAAGAACCAGAACTAAACAATCCTGAAAAAATTATTTTATTGAGTATAGCATCAACAGCTCCAGGGAAAGGGGCTGGCGTTTCTTCAAGATATGCAACTTGTTCAAAAGAATAACCTCCAACAAACCTACTAATTCTCACATAGTTATGATTCCATTGTTCACCAGAAAAAACATATAATACTCCATTTGCGTTTTTCATTGAATATATTAGCGAATCAGGAAACTCTACGTTTATAATTTGATAGTAATTATCGGGATTAGTTGTATCCCAAAAAACAAGTTTTGCTCTTGTTTGAGATATCTCTTCACCAGAACTTCCCTCAAATAAAGCAATAGCTAAGTCACTACCATAACTCTCAATAGCCGTTGGCCACATTCCTGGTGGAAAATCTATGGCATTATAGGTTGACCCATCATCCGTATCTCCCTCAATGGTAGTTTTTTTAGTTGATATACAATGTAAAACTCCTTGATTACCAACCACATCAGCAAAATATAATTTACCATTTGAATGTCTGTGCATTACGTGATTTGGTAAATTTTGACCCCCTGAATAAAATTGATATGGATATGATGTATATGTTAATGATGCCTTACCTAATGAACTACCCCAGAAATCAGTATTCATAGTTGGAGAGTCTTGATTTAATGGGCCAAACCTAGCAACAGTTGAATTTGTTGCAAAATATACATAGTTGTCATAATATGCACTACCATTACCATAAGCTGTTGCTAGTCGTGTTATATCATTTCTACTATACGATAGAGTTGTTGTGGTTGAAACATAGCCAGATGAATCGTATATAAATATTTGTTCATTTTTAGGGGTTGTTACAAACCATAGTGGGTTTGCATTCAGCGTAGAGCCAACACCAGAAATTACAGGTGCAATATATCCCGCTGACCTATTATTACCTATCATATCTGCATCAATACCTAGAGATAACTGAAATTCATCAGATGTGGAGAAATTTTCATAGGTTGACATCCCCCCTAAAATACTTTCTATTCTTATTTGATTTATTTCTTTAGCCATTGATTATTATACTATCTATTAAATTATCTAATTCACTATCTATGTCCCTTTTTTTATTTTGGATCTTTTTTAATAAATCCTCGGCTTGAATATTAAAAAATGTTCCAGTTCTTACTATTTGCAACTTTATATTTCCATCTATCTCAATAGATTCATTTATTTCTTTTATTAAATTCTCTAAAATATTAGATGCTTTTTTCTTTTCATCTAATTTTTCTACTCTATTTATTATTTTTGTGTAATTGTCTTTCATATATTTAATATTGGTATTGTGGCCAATCTACTTTAAAATATTTTGCCCTGAAGTAATATTTATCTGCTTTTGTTAATTTAACCTTGTTCCAGTTAATTTCTTTTAATAATAACTCACAACAATTTCTAATTCTTTTATCTTCCAGTAAAAACATAAGAACTCTCCTTAGTAAAACTTGCTTTTCCTTCATATCACCGATGATTTCACCTTCTTTGAGCATCTTTAGTGCATAGTCTAGGTGTTTTAACTTGGGTTTCCACCATCTTGGGAAGAATTTTACTATCCATTGGACTCTCATCCTGTAAGCATCGTCTTCATTTAGGATAAAACACATCATTTCCTTAATCTTTCTCACCTTATCACTACCAGTTTTCTGTTCTACGACTGTCATAGCTCTCCAAATCTCTTTAACCGCAGGATTTAGGTGTTCGTGAGGCACGGCATCAAATCTTGTTTCATAATAAAGTGCGTATAACTCATCTAAAACTGTTGTTTTCTGATGATTTATCCAATCTTTACCTACTCCTTTCTCTAATTCAGCCCAGGTGTCGTTGAATATCTTGTTTTTTATCCAGTGTTTCAATGGTGAGAGTTTCCCAAAGAGTAATGCACCTCTCGGGTAGCTTGGAAATAAGTATTTTTCTCCTTCCATTTGCATTACATAGTTTCCGTCTTTACTCATCATCACTTTGGCTTCAACTGAATCGTTATTTTGCCAATACTTTACCATCTCAGCATTCTTATATTTTCTATTTTTAATGTGCTTGATTATATTCATAAGGGTCTTGCTCATTCCCTTTCATTGCTTGGTGATATTCTGAAAGGTTTACCACCAAGCGAACGAGCATTAAGTTAATAATACTTCAACCTACTAGAAATTACCGAACAAGATAGCACCAAACTTACGTCTGTAAGCTGGGACTTTTGCTCCATAGAGATATAATCCCTGATATTTCTTAGCAAATTGATTTTCTGCGTCAACAACACGAGACTCTGACCATTTATCAGCGTATGTAATCATACCTGTGTGAAGGGCTGGAATCTGATAACCAGTTGCACCAGTTGTCAAAATGTTGTCTGCGGCGGCTGTTGACTTACCAGCACGAGTAGAAACACGAGATCCAACTGCTACGTGAACATCAAATGCACCAACTCT
>Ga0172381_10008294_pt1 | contig 10180 bp, 8 predicted proteins | sample Leawel6488metaG_FD_119754 | JGI IMG/M metagenome (GOLD analysis project Ga0172381, IMG submission 119754) | Leachate microbial communities from a municipal landfill in Southern Ontario, Canada - Leachate well 64-88 metaG | ecosystem: Engineered > Solid waste > Landfill > Unclassified | place... | reverse complement strand
TGGTAGACGCAGAGGTGACGGTCCCAACGCCTACAGACAACCCGACAAGGGGCGCGTTCGGGACGTAAGTTTTAACGGCCTTTTGGCTTGGGACCGCGGTATCGTCTCCAGGGGTTGATAGCGTGGCATCTGAATTTCCGGTGATGTTGTGGCCGTTTAGGTCTACATCTTTATCCGCTCCCACGTATGGGACGAATCCGCCCGGCATCATTTCGGTTGTGAACCCGGCCCCTGTCCATTTTAGGTAACCAGTCCCTAGGGGACTTCCGGCCAGCGCCGTAAGACGCGAATTTGACGGCTGTTTCTGCTCATTCAATTGGTCGATAGCATCCTGAACGTTCGTAGCGCCCTGCCCAGATGACGGCACGTAGGATACACTGCTCGCATCGGACGATCCACCCCCGCTCATTGGAATGGAGCTGAACCACGCTACCCAAGGCCTAGAAAAATAGCCGTTTTCGATAGGGATGGCTCGAAATGGAGGTGTTGCCATTTATCACCTAGATTCTGGTGAAAGCTTGGGTGGTCACAGCCCCTTCCGAGACAATGACGGTGAATTCCATTGTGGATGCACTGGTTGAAGTTGTCGTGGTGAATGTCGCCGGGGGACCCGCCAGCAATTGTTGGTATCCGTTCACCTCCTTGAATTGGAGGATGTATGTCCCCACGGGAAGTGATGTTTTTTGGTCATTACCACCTGAGAATGGGCCGCCTGTTTCCGGCGCGATGGCATCCGTGTAATGGACCTGATTCAGCTCGATGTATGGGTAAACGTAGCCTGGACGATAGGTGTAGGCCAGGGATCCCTTGAAGAAGGTTCCTGAAGTGATCACATCGCGCGTTGACGCATTGAGAACATTGTATTCGGCGTCCCAATAGGTTGTAGATGGAGGATTGGTAAGCGTGCATTGCACGTAGCCTGTTGCGCCGGTCGAAGGCTTGCAACCCTCGTAGAACTGCATCCGCCCGCTGTTGTCCAGCGGATAGCCCGCAACGGATGCGCTAGTAGGTGCAGAGTAGACGCCTGTTGAAGCATTGAATAACTGGGGTGACCATAATTGTTTGCATCCCCCCGAAGTCGGGACCGTCACGGAAAGGATAGGCGTGTAGCTCATGCGAACACCGTTGGGACTCCATCCACCAATTTTATCGTGTATTGGGTTGTCCCGGCAATCACTTCCTTCACGCTCACATTGTCGATAGTTCCCCGCCATGCGGCACTAGGGGTGAAAACAAGAGCGGCGTTACTGGTGGCCACCAGGATAGCGGTAAACGCGGTCTGGGTCCCGGCATCCTCGCCGTTGGCGGGGACTGTCGCGCCTCCAAATCCTATTGATATCGTCCCCGGGTAACTGGTGACAATTGTTGCCTGGATTCGATAGGTTTTCCCAGACGATGGAGCAGTCGATAACGCCGTGTTGACGAGGGTGAAGGCGTTCGCTCCGTCCGCAGTGTGGGATCCCACTCCACCCGTGATAGTCCAGTTCGTTCCGCTCCAATTGCCCGTGGAGCTGCTGAAATCCTGATCTGCCAGGGTAGTGATTAGCTCCGTCCCAGCATCATTGCTGAGCCATGGAAGGCCGGTCGCTGGAACCAATAGAGGGTGGACGTGGTCTTCTCTGGAGGCGTTTGATCCGGTTCCTGGTTCTGCGGTTGGGCCTGCGGCAAGCGGGTCTGCATCCGATAACGCGACAGTCGTAGAGATATCCTCGATCAGTCCTATCGCTACGGCAAGATCCGTCTGCACCCCGTCAATGGGATAGCGATCTTGCACAACCCCCTCTCCTGTTGGGCCAACCACGGCGCTGCCCGTCCCGTCAGTCAACACTAGCGTATATAGTTCATCCTGCAACTGTATCTCGGCTTCGCCATTTGCATCAAGCACAATTGGGTTAGTGTTTGTTGACCCGTCCAAACTGTATGTCGAGAGCGGGATAGTCGTTTCATTCTGAAACGTATACATTCGGTAGCCAGCACTGGGCACATAATTCCCATTTGCGTCCAGATGAGTATGGCGGTAGATCAGGGTTGGCATCAGGGCAGTCATTCTTTCACCTCGTTGCTAGTCGATTTTGCGGCAAGATTCCCAACATTTGCTGATATGATGGCGTTCATTCGTGCTGACCCGGGCTTGGCTGTGGAGGCCGCGAAAAGGATTCTTCGGCCTGCGGGGCTATCGAAAAGGATGTCCACGCCATGTTTTTTGATCACATTGTAAAGACCAATCGGAGACCACAACTTTTCACCCGCCTTAACGGCGCTGTCGGTAACCCCTTGCCGCAGTGCGGAAGCTTGTGTCGGCTCCGATTTTGCCAAATGCTGCATGACATTTTTAAGTCCGTCCAACTTGAACTTGTTTTCGCCCTTCAGCGTTACGCCTAAGGCTTCTAACTTGTCGTCGATTCCTCCAGAGATATTCCCGGGGATGAAGTCGCCTGTTCGCTTATTGACCGCGTTTGCAAATGCTTCTCCTACCACGCCACGAGCCGCCGCAGCCTGACCCTTTGGATCTAGAGCGTTGAATAGGCGTTGGGCCTTGGGAACTCCTGCGCGGGAGAACGCCTCCATCATTTTGTCTGGGTCTTTGCTTTCGATGAGTTTGACAATTGAGGGATCCTTGTAGGTCCCGTGGTATCTCGAATACTCACGTCTGAACAACTTATCCGCCGCCGCCAATTCGGGGATTCCGCTCTTCTGCGCGGCATCTGAAAGATCATCGGTCAAGGCGTTCTTGATCGGCTGAAGAATGGTAGCGTCAAGGTCTCCAGTTACAGCCTGACCGCCCCTATACGATTTCGAAATCTCTTTACCTAATGAGCTTCGGGTTGCGCTCAATGTCTGGAATGTCTGGCGGTTGCCACCGACAAGGTCTTGGTTCAAGATGCTTACCTTCCCCTCGTCTCCCCACAGGGTTGAAGCATACTTGTCCAATACCTTCTTGATTCCAGTCGCGTTCTCTGCGGTGCCTCCCGCGACGGAAAGGAACTCTCCATTCGCGACACCCGGATTTATCTTAGCAGCTTCCCGCGCTAAGGCCTCGGTAAGGGCCTTCCCGATAGATACACCATCCAACTCTTTGCCATACTTGGTCAATGTCCCGCCTAGGACATTGTTGCCATCGACTGTCCCCGTTATGCGGGCAGAAGAATTCCCCTTCCGAGCGATGAGCATAATGTGATTATCAACATTATACACCTCTGCGTCTACACCATTTGGGAGTTTTACTTTACCCGTCGGCGAAGCGCCTTGAAAATTTCCGATAGAGGCGCCGTTAATATCCCCCGCATCAAGAGTGTTGATTCTAGTTGTTCTAATGGCTCTGTTTGCGGAGCTTTCGGGTAAGCCGATTTTAGCTGCTTGACTGCTGATTCCAGATCCGCTTGCACCAACATTTTGTGCCTCCTGAGCAAGCATAGCCCCATCCAGCGGACGCGCAAGGCGTTCTTTGAACGCTTCCAGCGCTTTAATCTCTGCATCATGCGGTTTGAGTTGATCCAGTTGAAGTTGTTTAATGGATTGATCAATTGCCGCAACAGTCTTTGGAGCTTCAACATTCTGCAGCGTCCCAGCCATAGAGTCGCGATAGGACGCGAGCTTATCCATCCTGATCTTCTCCCGGAGTGCCGACAGACCCGCCGAAGTCTGGACGATGTCTTTAGCCTCGCTTCCCAATCCGTTGATTTCTTCCAACATCGCCTTGGCCGCACCTTGCCGACGCCCAGGCTTGTCCGCAATGGCCTTAATCTCTGCCAATCCCTTAAACGGAGTATCCGCCATTTCTTGATCGAGTTTTGCCACGAATGCTTTGGTTGCCTTCTCGGCCTGTTGCACTTCGAGCGGGGCCTCTTTGGATGCAGCCATGACGATCGAAGGTTTAGGCGTCACGCCAGCGGCTTCCATCTCTGCGATCACGCGCGCCGCCTTTGGCTTCATGATCCCCTTGGCAATACCTACAGCTTTCCCGACAAGAGGAGTCGCAACTTTCACTACTCCCTCCCCACCAAGTTGAAAGACAGGGGCTATAACTCCAGCAACATTCGCGGCTTCAGCGCGTTCCCTCAGCCCACCAGGAGTGGAGGCAAGGGCCTGTCCCATACCGGCGATACCAGCGGTCCCAACCCTGCCAGCAAGCAACGGCAATTTAGACCCAGCTTTTAGAAGCCATGGAGATGACGATAATGGAATATTTGCAGATCCAGCGGCGACAGCTTCTGGTTGTCCTGCAAATATCATTGCCGTTGTTGGGATTGCTTCACCCACGAGCTGATTCGCCTTCGCCTGCCAGCCTCCGGCCTGGGCCAACTGTTGGCCTTGCTGCCTCCGAGCCTCAATATCTGCCATTTTGGCGTTGTAGACCCGATCATTCATGATCCCAGCGCCATGGGCAAGCCTTGAAAGAGGCTCCTGAATCGCGGTATCACTGATATTCTGAACACCTTGGACGATGTTCTGTCCGGCAGCTTTCCATGCTTCTGGCCCAAGATTCCGGGATAGCCATCCAGGTCCTTCCGGCGCATCCGGCGCTTTATTCTTCCCGAATGGATCGAAATACCACCCGGCACCGTTTGGCGCTTCATGGAGGTAAAAGGCTTTATCGTCCGGCCTGAAATCAAGGGTCTTGTCGCCTACCTTCATCTTTTGGGTTTTGAAGGGGAGAGATGTCGATTCCGATGCTATTGGAGTGGCAATGTCCGCGTAGGGGTCCGACTTTGCACTTATGGGATCTGCGAAGGAAGCATATGGGTCTTCTGGCATTAGCGCTTCGTCCTTTCTATCCCGTCAAGGCCGATGAATTTGGTCCCGGATGGCAATTTTGCTGCCTCTTCTGGCGATAGTTTTGGGGTTTCACTCCCCCCAGCCGCAGTGCGGGTATATCCTGACCCAGATGGGTCAAGCAGTTTAGGTGGCTCTTCCCCCGCGTATTTATAAATCTTGGATAGGTTTTTTTCTGCTCTTTCGCTTAAAAGTGATGTTTTAGGTGCCATCTTCCCAAGAAAGTTATTCCGCTTTTCTTCAGTAGACATAACTTGTTCAAGTCCGACATCTGCGATGGCCTTTATAACGCTTCCCCATTGTTCCTTGGTTGCCGTATCCGGCATATTCTTGATATCATCCGCCAATTCTTGAGCATGGGGGACGCCGCCCGTGACGAGTTTGTTTGCTTCTGCGATTAGTTTTGATTTTATAAAAGAAACTGCCGCCATCCTATTCCCGAATGCCTTTTCGGATGGATATGAAATCACATTCCCAATTCTACCCATTGTCCCGCTTCCGGGATTAAGTTTTTTTAGAGCATCAATCAAATCTCCAGCATGGCCAAGCATTCTATTCCCAGAATCAACGCGACCGCCTGCGGATGTCGCTGAAGATTTTGCAAGGTCTTTCACGAAATCCTGGTATGCGGCATTGTCTACGACATTAAGATTTGGATTCAATTGGATAGCGAGTCCATATAATGCTTGATTTCGTGGGTTATTTATTTGGAATCCTCCTGCTCTGCCGACTAGCAACTGTCTCGATGCAAGCTGCTTCACTATTGCCTGATCGGATGCTGACAATTTTGCCAATGCGGAGGCGGGATCACCAACTGACGCGGTTACGCCATTGGGAGAGAATACCGTCGTTGGACGGGCTTCCATCGCCCTGTTATGTCGCTTAGTCTCTTCAAACTGGCTCCCCCTAAACTCAAAATCTTGTTGCGTTTTCGCCTCGATTCTACGAGCTGCCTCTTGCGCGATACGTTGATCCATGGTCATCGACTTTTCTACTTCCTGCCGGACGAATCCTGGGTCATAGGCGGGGGGATGGGGGTCATAGCCTTCTGGGATTTGGACACCGTTCGCTAACGCTTCCTGGCGGATCGCGGCTTTTGCTCTCTGGTAGCTTGGCTCGTCGCTTACTGATGCCCAGATCTGGCCAGCGCGAGTATTCCACGCGTTCGTTTTATCCAGTTTCGCCTTGTCCATCTTGGCCAAGTTTTCCTGGATCGCCGCATCGGCTTGCGCCTGTCTTAGCTTAAGCGCATCAGGACGAAGGGCCATTTCTTGCTGGAGCTGTTGATTCTCAAGCCCAACACGTTGGATTTGTGCCTGCCCAAGCTGCCCTTGGATGCCCGCGTTTTCATAGTCTCTCACCGCTGCCAAATTGGAGGCAGGGCCGCCCTTAGTGTTCAATAGTTGGAAGATGCCGGGGTCAAGTGCCATATCATCCCCCTAGAAATTCGGGTTCGTGTTGTAATTCGAGTAAGACGTTGGGGCAGCGGCGCTTACATTGTCGAAGTAGTTGCCTGTCCCACTGCCCTTCATCATCTGGTATTTCTGCCACTCATTCAATGCATTTGTTGCCGAGTTGATTCCAGTCATGGTTGCTGCGCCTTGGTAAGCGGCATTCGATGTCAGGTTGTTACCGATCTGGCTTGCGGTATTGGTGCCAGCCTGCCCAATCTGATTGGCAGAGGTTTGGCCGAGACCAGCGATGGAGGCAAGTTGGTTGAATTGATTGGTATTCGTGGTCTGGAACCGGTTGAAAGCGTTGTTGTATTCGTTGCTCGCATAGTCCTGGGCATAACGGTTCAGGGCTTTCCCAGCGCCACCGGAATAGAGTTGTCCAGATCCAGTGGCCGAACGGTCCAGCGCTTTTGTCGCTGCGTTCATGCGTGCCGCGTAACCTGGATCAGAGTTAGGATCCCACTGGAAGGATTGCGTAAACTGTCCGCCTGGTTGCGTCCCTGCCCCAAGTTGGCCAACCGCGGTCTGGCCAGCCTTAATCCACGGAAGCTGATCCGTCCGGTTCTGGCCATACATGTTAAGTTGATTCTGGTTCGCCTCATCGGTCGCGCCAGAGGCTTTGTTTGCGGATATGACGCTACCCACAACCCCAGCCACTCCCACTGCTACTCCTACCCAAGACATGAGAGCACCTCCGTATTTGAGTCTACCATAAACGAAATTTCATCGAAACTTTTTGCAATAATTCGCGATTCAAGAACGTCTAGATCTTGTGTGTTGTCTTTGTTCGGGTTCACCGTGAAGAATACGCACTCTGTCTGGGCAAAAATTACACGTTCTGTCCCCGGTTTGGTCTGGAACATCATCGGGCCGTCTTGATCTGCATCAAGAGTCAGCATCCGATCCTCGGTATAGATTTGCATCCGCCCCTTAGCTAGAATCGAGATGTTTTCTTGCTTGTGGATCAGAGTTACCAAGAGGGTTCCGGCTGGGTTGATCCGCTTTCGGCCATAGAGCCCATCCGCAAAGCAGTGTTCAAGCGGCTGATCTACCTGCGGCATGGATTCAAGCGTCTCTTTGAGCCCCTGGATAGCTCTTCGGCGGTCAAGACGTGTCCCGTGCTCCGCTGCGTATCTGAGGCGGTAGAGGGCCATGTCGAGGGACGCCGTTGTGAGGGTGTGGCCTGATACGCTGATGAGTTCCGTGGTCATTGCCCCACCTCTTGATGGATAGACTGTAGGGCTTCCGTGGTCTCTGATCCGAGTATATCATGAACTGATTCAGCCTTGTCCCAACATATAGATGACGCTGGATTACATGTGTTTGATTCATGGCATATCCAAGCATGCAGCCTATCTGGTATCGTCACCGTTTTTGATTTGGCCAATAATTCACGCATCCATTTAGTATCCTCTGCGATAGACTTTGATTCATCGAATCTAACCAATTTCGCAGCATCCATCCGAACTAGGCACGAATTAAAGATCATCATGGGTGATCGATGCTCAATCATGATGCGTTTCTGTAGATTGATCCATGCTCCATAGTGAGTCCCGACCATATCCACCCCAGGCATCAGTTCCCCGGCCAGTAGTTCCAGCCGGTTCGGAGCCTGCCAATCATCATCGTCCATCCATGCGATTGCGTCGCCATCCGCACGATCTAGACATTCATTCCGCTTAGCCGAGATGCCAGCAAAAGAATCAACAACCAGGAGTTCCTTATCCTTATGTGTTTGCTTCTCGAAATTCCAACGAAGCCACGGCATAAATCCAGGGCGGTCGCTAGTGACACAGCAGCAAACGATTTTCATGAGACACCCGCCGAACCATGGACTTCCGCCCCCAGGATGGCGATACGGACCGGAGCAGATCCGCGCACCCGGAACACTCTATTCGATGCAGACCCTAAGCGAGTCCATTTGACTTGGCATCGAGTTTCACCAACTTTACCGATTGATGCGAATATCGGAGATCCGAACGAATGTCCACCATCATTGCTATATTCAAGTGTGCATTGAGGATCTTTCGTATTCTCATACGTCGGAGGAGACGTATTATAATCAATTCCTTCTTCCGGTTCGCGGCCTACCTCCATGTCAAGTTGGAATGAATCATACCTCATTCGAACTAGGCCCTTAACCAAATGTGGCGCCGTCCTTTCCCAGTGGATCCGATCATCATCAAACCGAGCGTAATCTGGATCCATGGTGTATATTTTGCCCGATTCCCAGTCCCCCACATAGTGTTTGCCGTAGGCGAATGCATGGTTTTCAGCCCGGAACCGCGCTTCGTGTCCATTTACCCAGTCAATTCGTTCGCACCAAAGACCCGTGGAAACGTCTAGGCAATGAGTCACCGGAGCCCCTGGAACATTCAGACAGTAAAACTGGTGTCCTCTATCGGCATAAGCCCAGGCCGTCGCGCCGGACATATCACCATATGACATCAACGCTTGTTCTACCGCGTGTGTCGATACCCTAACTGGCTGGTATCCCTGTAGCTGCCACACCACGCCAGACCCGTTTGACCCAGCCCCGAGCCATAGCACCGTGTTGGCCAATTTCTGGAGGCTGAATGGACTAGCAAGCCCGAATTCGATGAAAGCGCCTTCCCGCCGCACGAAAGCATTATCGGATCCGCTTGAATTGTAGTAAACCTCAACAGAGTCATCCCCGCCAACGATGATATCTCTGTTCGTGACGATGTGGCCTCTTACATTATCTGGGAGACCCTCAGCCGTCCAGAAGTCAAGGCCATTGATGTCAAATCCATCTGCAATTGCCGTGTAATACATCCGGCCCGTTCCAGGCTCGTTGAAAACAAAGTAATTGTCTATGAAGGAAACGCGAGTCGCGCCTTTAAACCCATCCCCTGTTTGTAGGCTCGTTTTCGGGATTGTCCCGAAGGTGTTGTCCGCCAAGGTGACTATGTAGCCGTTCCGTCCATCAACCACACAGAGTTGAGTTACGTTGTCGGCCATCGACACGGGGCCGGTCAATGTTCGAAGCGTCCCGACTGATGTCGCGACATCCACGGCGCTGATACTGTGCAGCCCGTAGCCTGAGACTGCCCACAGTTTGCCAGAAGAATCAGTCCACATGCCACGGATCGGCATCGACCCAAGGTCTACCGCAAGGCGAAGGCCGGGGACCATGAAGAGCGCCCCGATTTCGTTCTCTGCAGCGGTTTTCTGTTCATTGATCTCTGGATACAGGTTCACCGTCCGCTCGCAGGCCGCGTTGACGCTCTGGAGGGTATTCGATGAGCCGATGAAGCCAGGATATCTCACAACACATATCCATTCGTAAGCCGCCCAAGAGATGCGGAGCGGACAAAGGGAGAATCATTCACGGATTCGACCGATTTGGTATTTGCGGCTCGGATCCGATTCTTCGCGGTCCTGGCCTGAGAATAAACGCCTTGATCAATTGGGCGCCCAAACTTGGGAGCAACCGCAACCTCAAGAGACAGTAGAATCGCCTCTTCCCACCCAGGAGGGAGATTTAGCGGATCTGTGAGAGCGTAATCCCCGATTACATCTTTGGTGTAGAGCACCACAGAACAAGCCTCACTTGGGACAGGCCAGAAGGTTAAGGTGTTAAGTGGGAAGGCGTTGTCAGGGTAAACGGATGTTGGCCAAGTGCTAGCCGTCAACTTGGTTGGGATATCCCGCCATTCTTCAGCCGTCATGATCCTGATTGGGACTTCGTTATCCGAGCTCGTCATGACAGACGCCAATTCGAGAGATGCTGGACGTGCGCCGCCCGTAAGCGTCCCACCCGAACCAAGGGTGTATACAGACACGCTTGGCGTAAGTGTGTAGACGGTTCGCTTTGTGACATAACAGTTCAGGCCATCAACAGACCAAGACGAAAGCATGGAGTTGAGACGCCGGAGGCAGGATGCGGCATCAGCAGCAGTCAAAGACTGCCCAGAGCCAAGCACCCCGAT
>Ga0172381_10008293_pt1 | contig 10181 bp, 9 predicted proteins | sample Leawel6488metaG_FD_119754 | JGI IMG/M metagenome (GOLD analysis project Ga0172381, IMG submission 119754) | Leachate microbial communities from a municipal landfill in Southern Ontario, Canada - Leachate well 64-88 metaG | ecosystem: Engineered > Solid waste > Landfill > Unclassified | place... | reverse complement strand
TTTCTATTTTTCTTCAACACTGTCTCCGCTTCTACCAAAGCCGCATTAACTAATTTTTTAATTTCCTCATCTACCCGTGCCTGCATCCCATCAGAAACTTTAGCCGGTTCCATCCACGCTTTTCCAAAATCATCCATATCAATTTGAGGTCCCCAATTAACTGGTCCCAATTCCGACATTCCCCATTCAATCACCATATTTCTGGCAATATTAGTCACATGGCTAATATCCGAAGAGGCTCCGGTTGTTGTGTCTTTAAACACCAATTCTTCTGCCGCTCTCCCTCCCATTGCCATTGCCATTTGTTTAATTAATCTCGATTTAGTTTCGTGAACTCTGTCCATCTTTGGTGGAATCAAGGTAAATCCTAGTGCCATTCCTCGTGAAACAATCGAAATTCGATGAACCGGATCCAAGTCTTCTGCAAAATTCACGATGGCATGTCCTGCCTCATGGTAAGCCGTCATCATTTTATCCTCTTCCGTTTGATCTCGTCTTTTTTCTGATCCTAGTTTTACCTTCAAAGCTGCTTCCTCAATGTCTGCCATATCAATTTTACTTTTATTCTCTCTGGCTGCTTTAATTGCTGATTCATTCAACATATTTTCCAAATCCGCTCCCGAGAATCCTACTGTTCTTTTAGCCACTGCCGGCCAACGCACATCGTCAGTAAAAGGTTTTCCCTTAGCGTGTATTTTAATGATATCTTCTCTTGCCTTAAGATCGGGCATTTCCAACACCACTCTTCTATCAAATCTTCCTGGTCTCATTAAAGCCGGATCCAACAAATCACCTCTATTTGTCGCTGCCAACACTACTACTGCAGTATTGGTATCAAATCCATCCATCTCTACCAATATCTGATTCAAAGTTTGTTCCCTTTCTCCGTGCCCTCCATCCATTCCTCCTCGAACTCGACCGATAGCATCAATTTCATCAATAAAAATAATTGCTTTACCGGCTTTTTTAGCTGTTCCAAACAGATCCCGTACTCTCGAAGCTCCCACTCCCACCAACATTTCCATAAACTCCGATCCCGCCATCGAATAAAAGGGAACATTAGCCTCTCCGGCTACTGCTTTAGCCAATAATGTTTTCCCCACTCCAGCTGGACCCACCAACAACACTCCTCGCGGGGCTCTGGCTCCCATTTTTTTATATTTTTCCGGATGTTTCAAAAAATCAACCACTTCCACTAAATCCTCTTTTGCTTCTTCAACCCCTGCCACATCAGCAAACGTTAAATTTTGCTTCCCTTTAATAAACAATTTAGCTGTCGATTTTCCAAATCCAAACATTCCCCCGCCCCCGGCTCCACCGGTTTGTTTTCCAAAAAACCAAACAATAAACAGAATCGGTAAACCAACAGTTAACAACATACTCAAAATATCACCCACCATTTTCCATCCGGTTCGATTCTCCACACTCACCTTTACTTTCGCCAAATCCACTCCATCTCTTTGCAGAATTTCTATCATCGAAGTCGACGGTTCTTTGGAAGCTACCAATATTTTATTCCCTTCTTTCATTGTTACCAATATTTCATCATCCATCACGGTTACTTCATCTACTTCATTATTTTTAATTGCTCCTACCACAGTTGACAGTGGCACTTTATTAATGTCTCCCGGCAAAAAAATATCTTTCAAAACCATTAATGACCAAACCAATAAAATCCCATACAATACCGTCTTTATAATTTGTTTCGGACCAATTTCAATTCTTTTTATTGTTGTTCCGGGAGGTAATTTATCTAAAATTTCTTTTGGAATTTTTTCTTCTTTCTTTTTACTCTTCACCTTAAACTTTAGTATTTTTCGAATTTTTTCCCCCAAACTTTCCTTCTTTGTCGTCATCATCTTAGGATTATATCACCCGTCTTAGTTCTATTTTTTTTCAACCTTAGCCGCCCTTCCTTCTGCCAAATCAATAATATTTCTTGTAAAATCTAACTTTTCTATTAACTTTGGTTTTTTTTCTTCTGTTGTATTTGGCCATTCACCCAATAATTCATTATATGAATTCCTAGCTAGCGGTTCTAAAGCTTTAGCGTCAGCTTTACTCAAAACAGAATCAATTCCATTTTTTAATAAAAATGCTCTATATAGTTTTCCTGTTTCTTCTCTTTCTCCCATATCCTATATTGTAACATATCTATAGCAGTTCTACCAGTTTCTCCCGATTATCATCTCTCCCCTCTCTCACCCAAAATTCATGCCTACATTTTGTACATTTAAAATGTATTTTAAATTTTCCTTTCTCATATTCAGTTTTAGTTGGTTTCATCAATCCCTTACACTCACTGGCTCTATCACCTGGAATTTCTTCATCCACATGTTTTCCCCACAGACATTTTGGGCAATGATCCGTATATCCATCACCAACCACCTTCTCTCCGCAATTTTCACAAACAAAATTCTCCTTTTTTCTCACAAAATTTCTCATATTTTTATTCTAGTTTCTAGTTACTAGTTACTAGTTTCTATTTACTAATCTCCACTCCCATTTTAATATCTTTTGTTAATTTCTGATTAAACAATAATTTTCCGTTTACTATCGTTGTCATCGGTTCCACTTGTTCCACTTGCCAATCTTCCGGAATCGATATTAATGTTACTAAGCCTGTATCTCCATATCCCGATTGTTTCTGAATGTAATTTAAGTAAGAAAATTTGTTGCCTTTTGTTAAATCTATTTGATTATTATATTTTATCTCCACCACTCGTTTACTCTTCACCGGCACTGTCACCAATAATCCTATCTCTTTTTTACCCGACACATCGGAAACTTTTAACTGATCTCCATTAAATACTGTTTTTACTCCTGCCGGATCCATCACGCTCACCTCAACAATATTAGCTGTATTGGGAATATAAACCCGCAAATAATTAACATAATCACCACCTGGCCAATTGCTATTTTTAGCTGTATTTTCATAATTTATTTTCACATTTCTAGCAATCGATTGAACACTTACTTCCACTGTTTGTTCCACACTTCTATATAAAAAATAATTGGCTTTATTCACCCCCAAGTTTGCTTCCACTAAATAAAGATAATCCGCAAAACATCTTTCCTGAGCACATTTACCCCGATAAATTGCTCCATCCCAACCCAAACCAGCCACAATTTTGGCCGAATCTTGATTATTCAAAGCCAACCTTATTTCATTATTTGTCAATTGGTTCAACATCGCTTTTATCAGCTCCAACCTTTTTTGGGTATCCGAACTTTTTATCTCCTCAAATAATTGTTTTCCCAATCCTCCCAAGAAACTTGATTTTTGTGTCGACCCGGCAAATGATTTATTTTCCGAATAATATTCTGCCTGTTCATAAAGATTATCTTTATTTATTTTAGCCTTAAAATCCGGCACATAAACTTCTCCCACCGCTCCGAGTACTGCTCTGGCCACCGCCAAATTTATACCAATCACTCCATCCACTTTTCTACCTGTCTCTTTTTCAAAAAACCACTGGATATCTTTTGCCGCCACCGTAAAATCTGCATTCCAATTAGCATCCCTCATATACCATCCGCCTTCTTTTAAATAATCTTTAATTGGTTGTGGTGGCTCCACATGGCCTTTCAGCTGACCATCCGCCTCATAAACATCCTTCACCTCAAAACTCAACAGTGCTCCCCTATTAAAACTTAAAATGGCATATGAACCAATAAACCCTCCTCCCGGTCTCAATTCATTTTCATTTTGTAGTAAAACCAAATATTCCCGTCTTTTTCCGTCTGTACCCAAAAAATCAGGCCACAGATCCATTGTTTTTAAGCCCAAATCTACTATGTTTTTATATTCTTCCACATCATTCTTCGTTATTTGCCATTTACCCTTTAAGATTGCCGGCAACCAATTCCAATTCCCCGACATTCTTGCCTGTAATACCCCCATTTCTTCATCAATCTCTTTCAAATTATTTTTCAAATCACCCAACTGTTTTTCCCAATCAATAGTTTTGTTATTAAAAATAGAATCTCCAATCGCATCCGATATTTTGGCTGTTATCATCAATTTATTTACCAATATCAGTCCTTCATTCCACAATCTTAAAACTGATTGATAGTTTCTTCCCCAATAAAATCGATTCCAACCCCAATCACTCAATTTATTTTCACTTTCTGAAATTTTTCTTTGGATTTCGCTTGTCTGTTTTGCCACTTCATCATATTTTTTTAATTTAATCATTTTTTCCAGTCCCAAAGTCTTTCTAACCAAGCTATATTGACTCCATCCACTTATTCCCACCATCATTATTGCTATCACCAACAATCCCCCAGCTATCCACCCCCACCGCCAATTCCTCTTTTTCTTTTGTTTTACCACTGCTGTTTCTTGCGGCGATGGATTTTCTTTTTCTGGAGTTTTAATTTTAGGTTTTAGATTTTGTTTTTCCAGTTCCTTTGCTTTTTTTTCCCAAAAATTTTCTTTATTACTAATTAATGGTTTAATCTCTTCAAATGGTTCATCTTCAATTTCTTCCGTCTCCTCCACCATTTCCATTGGTTCTATTTCAGGTTCTATTTTTTTGTTTTCAGCTTCTGTTTTTTCCTCAGTAATTATCTCCACCACCGTCTCATATTTAACCCTTTCTGGTTCTATTTCTTCCAATTCTTCCTCTTTTTCCTCTATTTCAATTTTAGGCTTTAAATCTTTAGTTTTTTTATTTCTCTTCGCCCTACTTTCTTCATCCATCTTTGTAAAGAAATATTGCAAAGTTTCTCTTAACCCTTCTTCTAAATCATCCTCCGGTCGCCATCTTAATTTTTTCCATTCCTGTTCAATTTCCTCTTTTAGATTTTGGGCTTTAGAATTTAGAGTTTTTTCTAGTACTTTATATCTCGTCATCTTTGCTTCATCCATCAGCACTCTTGCCACTTCCTCACTTTCCACCACTTCCCCCCAAATCTTATAAATCTGACCACTGGTTCCCGATAAAAAACTAGCTCTTAAAATTGCCTCCGTTAAGTTGGTTAAAGATAGTAATCGTAATTCACTATCTTTTCCCGGTAACTCCAAGTTTTTGTTTTGGACTGCCTCTTTAATCGCTATCACCAACCATTCTATTTCTTTATTGTTTTCCGGCATTCCTTCCCCATAAACTCCATGTGGCTCCACCACTCGCCAATCTCCCACGGCCTGTTTTTTATTTCCCCAAATATCAATAATTGTTAGTTTGGCTCCCCACTCTTTTGCTTTCAATGCTACTGATTCGTCACCTAAATAATCAAAAACATATCTCGTTTCTTCAATCTGATTAATGTCATCTATATAACGATAATTTTCATTTTCTCCCAAACCGTCCACATATTCACCCACTCCAAACACCACCAAGTCTTTTTTTAAAAGTTCCTCTGCTAATTTTTTAGCTCCAAACACATCAATTCCATTAATTAATGCTTTTGGTAGGTTCGTATCCACACTATATTCTACCTTGTCAAAACGCACTGAGGGGTTTTATCCCCTGCGGTAATGTTTCGGTAATTACGCGGTTATTATCCCTCTAAATTTGTCATAACCCCTAAATGTCTCACTTGGAACGTGAAAAAACGTCATAACTACTTTCTTGCCTGTTTTTGTTTGTACGGGCGGGTCTTGTGCCCGCCCAATCGTCTTTTTATGTTCGCCCAATCATTATTTATACCTAATGATTATCTCAAAAATCCGTCCAAACTCCGTTTTTTTTGGCCAAAAAAATTCCCCAAACGTCATTACTATGAATAGGGAATTACATCAAAATTTTTCTCTTTTCCATAAGTACCAGCTCATTATCACCAAATCTATAGCCTCAGTTGCCACTGTTATCCCTGCCGCACCATAAATTCCCCAATGGGGGATTAATATTATATTCAATACTACGTTAAAAATTAACCCAACTATACCCACTTTTAACATTTCTTTCTGTCCTCCTCTGGCTATCAGAGTAAACCCCACCAAATGACCAAAATAGCTAAAAGCGCAACCCCACACTAATATTTTTAAAACCGTGGCTGCTGGTGCGTAATCCAAACCGGCCAAAACCTTCACCATCCATGGTGCCAAAATCATTGTCATGATTATTATTCCTATCATTCCCAATGTTAATAAGACCAATGATATTTTAAATAGATTTCTTTTACCTTTCTTTTTTGAAGACATTATTGGAAAAATACTACTTACATAAAAATATGCCGGTTGGATCATGACGGCATATATTTTGTAAGCCAAGCCATAAAAAGCCACTTCCCGCGATCCCAAATAATGTTGAATCAGCATACTATCCATCACCCGATCATAAGCCGCAAACAAAATCATATAAATTCCCATCGGCCACGTCTGATCCCAAAGCTTTAATAAACGTCCTCTATTTACCCTGTCAAAAGAAGGTGGGTTTAATTCTTTTATCTCCTTAAAATTTTTTATCATTAACCACCCCGGAATCATGGAAAGTAATCTTGCGATCAAATAAACCACAAATACCCACATTAAATTAATTTTTCCTTGCCAACTCGCAATCACCATCAAAAAAAACAAAGGAAACAACACATCTATTAATACTTTCTTTTGCATCATTAATTTACTTTGAAATAAAATGTCCCCAATTCCGAAAGCCGACGTCAACCACACCATCAACAAAGATATTGTTGCCTCTACTCTTATTCCTTCAAAACCACTCCACATCCAAATCATCCCCATTCCCAAAATCCAGGCAATTGCCGTCATTATTGTTTTTAATTGAAGTATCTTCCCTAATACTTTTTTTCCTTTCGACAATTCCCTTATTCCAATTGTTCTGATTCCAAAATCAGATAACGCATCTAAAAGAACAAAAGTTGAAGTTACTAAAATAAAATAGCCATAATTATCCACTCCTAGTTTTCTGGTAATTATCCCTGTCGTTAGTAAGCTGATTAAGACTGTTATTCCTTTACCCAGTATTTGTACCAGCGTATTCCAAATCGGTTTTTTCAACATTATCAATTATATCCAAAGTAATCGTTCTTTAAAAAGCAAAAAACACAGCCAACAACCAACTATTTTGTGGTAATGTCAACCAATAATGATCCACCATACCCGTTAATATTATCACTATCAATATCCATCGATTTTCTTTTATTAAAAAATTCAATTTACAATTTAAAAATTTATATCCCCACATCATTATTCCCAACACTCCTATTTCCGCTAAAGCCAACAAAAAAATATTGTGGGCTGGCTGCAACCAAAAAAATTGCCGCTGCCATTGATATTGGGGTAATTTTACCAAAAAATTTCCTACTCCTACTCCCAACATTATATTTTCTCTTATCATTCCCATCGCCGCTATATTTAAGTTCAATCTTTTTTCTAAGCCATTTATATCCCAACCTCCCACAAAATCACTTACTCTGTAATTCCAACTTATTATCCATCCCAGCCCCATCACCAAAAACCCTACCAAAAGTATTTTTTTAATATTTACACCTTTAATCAAAGTTATTCCTGTTAACAACCACACCATTCTACTTCCCGAAATAATTATTCCCACCAACCCCATCCACCACACCATCCAATACCCAATATTTTTTGTTTTACTCCCTCCCTTGTCAAAGGGAGGGTTGGGGAGGGATTGAAACATTAACCAACTCACCAATAAAAATCCCGCCAAACTATTCGGATGAGAAAATGTTCCGTAAGCCCGCAATATTCCTTCACCCATCACCGACATTTGCGCAATTCCTATCGTGTTGAAATTAAATCTTCTTTCTCCTAGCCAATAAAAAATTCCTCCCAAATTCTGACCACTAATTATTTGTGCCAATCCTAGCAACGTTTCTCCAATAATCCAACAGGGAATAATCCGTTTTAGTATTTTCTGTATGGGCGGATCCCTGTATCCGCCCTTTAATACTTTAAAAGTAATCCACCATTGTCCAATTCTTATCCATCTATAAATCGCTATTTCTTTATTAGTAGCTATTAATATATTCAAAACAACTATCAAAAAACATATTAAGTTCTCAAAAGTAAAAATTTTTTTAGTTGAAAATCGGAAATTAGAAATTGAAAACTTCACTAAAATCCATCCTAACCACACTACATCGACTAGATATATAACTGGCGACAGATAATCAATTCTTATTCCCAACACACTACTCGAACTCGGCCAAAAATGTTTTCCCAGTTGAGTCGGTATTAACAATAAAAACAAAATTAGTAGCCATTTCTCCAATTTCTTCTCAAAATCCTTCACGCCACAATAATAGCATGTAATTCACTTTTGCCTGCCCTGTCAAGGGAAGGAGGACCCACGAAGTGGGGGATGGGTTTGTTCCTTTACTCTTTAACTCTTATTACTATATGTCTCTCTTCCCCTTCACCTTCAGATTCCGAAGAGATTCCCTCAATATTGGCTATTGCCATATGGCACAATCTTCTCTCATAAGCACTCATATTAGCCATTACTACCGGGCTGCCAGTTGTCAACACTTTTTGAGCCAAAGAGCTTGCCATGGCTGTCAATCTTTCTTTTTGTTCGGTTCGATAATTATTAATATCCAACAAAATTTTTATCCATTCACCCAATTGATTTTTTACCATCAAAGCCAAAATTAATTGAATTGCTCCCAAATTTCTACCTCTAAAACCAATCAAACCGGCTGGATTATTAACAGTTAAACTAACCAATACCTGACCTCCTTCCTTTTCTCCTTCTTCCACCGCCATATCTTCCACAAAAGCGTTTTCTATCTCAAAATTAAGATTACCAATAAAATCACAGGTAATTTTTAATATTTTTTCGTTTCTTTCTCTGTTTTCCATGTGCCTATTCTATCATGACTATTTCTTCATCTTTCCTACTATTAGTTGCTGTCCCATCATCACTGCACTATTTACGAACCAATACAATAATATTCCCAACGAAAAACTCCACCCGATAAATATTGTCATTGCTGGCATCATGTATGTCGATTGAGTCCTCATCATCCCCATCATATCGTCTTCCTTATCTTTGGTTTTTTCTACCACCTTTTCATCAACTTTAGTGTTTGGCATCATCAATTTAGCACTTAAATACTGTAAAAGGCCTGATCCTAACAATAAAATCATTGGCAATAATAAATTCAAACTTACACCTTGTCCAAAAATCTTAGCCGGTGTCATTCTCAAATCACTTCCCATAAAATCAGTCTTAAATTTGAAGTCCTGAGTAATTCTAAAAGCCGGTATTAATTGCTGATTCATAGCTTCAAAACTACCTTTTCCCTCAGTATAAGCTGTCACCATATTAAAAGCTTGAAAAAATATGATTAATACTGCAATTTGCAGTAATTGAGGTAAACATCCTGATAGAGGATTTATTCCTTCTTGTTTATATAATTCCATTTGAGCCGCCGCTAACTTTTCTTTTTCTTTACCAAATTTCTCTTGTAATTTTTTTAATTTTGGTTGCAATAAACGCATTTTGTCTGCCGATTTCAAGCTTGGTATTACCAAAGGTAAAAGTATTAATCTAATCAAAATTGTTACTACTATCACCGACCAGCCCAAATTGCCAAACAAATAATAAAGTCCAAACAATGCGTTTACAAATGGTGCAATTAATAAGTTCATATTATTTTTTAATTAATCTTCTATTTTAACAAATCAATTCCTCCTTTACTCCAAGGATTACATTTCACTACTCTTTTTATTCCCCTCCACAAACCATTTACTGTTCCGTACTTTTCCACTGCTTCATAAGTATATTCCGAACAGTTCGGTACAAATTTGCAGTTATAGCCTCTTGATAGGTATTTTTTGTACCAAATTAAACACCTCAATACTAACTTCTTCATATTTTTTGCCGACAATTTCTGGCCTAACTAAAAAAATAATCCTTATCCCTTCACTAAGTTTTTCCAAATTCTCCGAAATTGCCAAATACACTAATCTTCTAATTTTATTTCTATCCACGGCCCTTCTCGAGATTTTTTTTGACACAATAATTCCAAATCTCTTATCCTTATCTTCCGTTTGTAAAACCAAACCCGAGACCAACTCACCTCGGCACAAAACACCTTTTAGTTTTATTGTCTCAAACTCTTTACGTGAAGAAATACGGTTAATTCTTTTTAACACCTATTTACAGTTTACACTGTCAGTGTCGCTCGTCCTTTTTGTCGGCGCCTTTTTAACACATTTCGTCCATTTTTAGTCATCATTCTTTTTA
>Ga0172381_10008292_pt1 | contig 10182 bp, 6 predicted proteins | sample Leawel6488metaG_FD_119754 | JGI IMG/M metagenome (GOLD analysis project Ga0172381, IMG submission 119754) | Leachate microbial communities from a municipal landfill in Southern Ontario, Canada - Leachate well 64-88 metaG | ecosystem: Engineered > Solid waste > Landfill > Unclassified | place... | reverse complement strand
CTTTTCCGAGTAAACATTCAATGAGTTGTCCAATTGTCATACGGGATGGAATGGCATTTGGATTGATAATGAGATCTGGTGTTATTCCATGTTCGGTAAATGGCATATCTGATCTGTTGAGTATTACACCTATAGTTCCTTTTTGCTTTTATCAATTTTTGTTTTCGGAACAAAAATCTTTTAATTCGTAATCCAACACCATAATAGTGGGATGTTAGTCACTAAGTTAAAAGCACCCTTTCGAGTGTGAAAGACTGTACCTTGGGAATATGATTACACATATCCCTGCATCCGTCCAGTCGTTTGACCTCCTTCGTACTCAAATAATCGATTTGAGTTTAGAAGTTTGGTTCCGGATTATCCTTATTCTTCGACTTATAACCATACATGTGAGTTTTCCCACATCCACACATATCTTTCGATTATGTGTTTGGTATCGAAGACTTAACGGGATTTCCCCGGAATTTGAATGCATTGCCGTCCACTACGACGACTTGCCATGAGTTTTATCATGACAATGGCTAAAAGTTAACCATGACGAGAACATAACTTGTCTCCAATCGTCGGAATTCTTTCCGATCGAACTCTCATTTTAATCATTTCGTATCCTTCGGCATTCCTGATATCTGTAAATACTTTATCAACGACACCTGATACATGTTGTTTATAAGATTCGCTACTATCTTTGTATTCCTGATTACTATTCTGTGTTTTTTGAATAGGGGATACTTTACCAATAAGAAAATCACCATTAACGACTGTTGTTTCTTCTGGAATAAATCCCTTTTCATTAAGTTTATCATATGAACCGTGACGCATCCCTGTTACTTTCGTCGGATCTGGTTTCATAAATTTATCGTCTTGTGCTGTTGAACGATTTTTTTGGATAATCGAAATGTATTTATTAAATGATGTCGATCTGAATAAACCTCTTTCTATTGCCGATCTGTTAAAGACAATACTATCTTCTTGATTAAGTCCTGTATAACATGCTATCGCCACTATTGCATTCTCGCCCGGACTAAGTATATCATTATACATGTACTTCCCTGTTCTTGTATTGATGAGTGGTTTTTGTGGATGATAGAGTATGAAACTCGTATCCATTCTGTATCTATAATTTGACGCATAAATACACATTGCCTGTCTTCCTTGTGCATATTGGAAAATATTTCTGGGTCCTTGATTATGATTTAAGAACGGAATATTAGCAGCAATAACTCCAAGTAAAAGTGACGGATGTATTTCACAATGTGAATACTTGATAAATGTCTTTTCTCCATATCGATTAGTTTTATCGACATCTTTTACTTCTGCCAATTTCGATGACGTTATTTCTTTTTGCTTCATATTGTATAATGTGTCAGTATCTGGGGATATCATTGCATAAACTTGTTCTTCTGAATCAATGTATTCTATTATTCCGGGGTTACGTTGCATAAATGAGTTCCATGATGTTATCATCACATCACTTTTGATTTTATCTAATGATATGAGTTTAATGTGCGATTTCGTAAGCATCAATTCGTTATCCTTAACGCGAATTACTGGTCTGAATAATCTACCACCATCACAATATATTCTCAATTCGTTAGTATCATCATCGAAAATCACTGACGTTGTATATTCAACTGATCCATTATACTTTAGTTCTTTGATGTGATTGTATAATTCGATTGGTTCATCTGTCAGTCCAATCCAATCACCATTCAAAAATATCTTTGTATATTTCAACATTTGTGATGGAAATACATCATCCAATTTTTTCACCTTCTTTAATACAATTTCTCGCAATAACTGAATTTGCGATTGAACTGGAACGGTTATACTTCCGATAAGTGTAAGATGTTTCACCAATCCTACTTTTGAATGCTCTGGAGTCTCAACACAATTATGAACAACAATACCATTCGCAATAAAACTATGATTTGTTGATGATGTTGTAAAATCGTACACATCTTCGTCGTCAACTTTGCGAATACTTGTTATTGCGCTCATTGTTTTGTCATTACCTAAATAATTCTGTTCTAAATAATCATCATACATGATATTTGTCGTACATTTGGCGGATGGTACATATCCATGGTTATGACAATCTATCACCCTTTTTATTATTAGATAACTGACATTCACCAATTTCTGTATTTTTGAAGGTTTAATTCCGTTTTTATAATATTCAATTATATTTCTATACACTTGTTGTTTTTCCTTCCGAATATTGCATTTGTATTCCAATATCCCTATTATTGGTGAGGATTTTCTACTTTTTTCGTAACAATATCGGTATCCTATTACTCTACAATATTTTTCTATATTTTCCAATGATTGATCGAATCTGATATATACTTTAAACTTATCATCACATTTTTTGCAATCAACTTTGGATGAAATTTCGAACTCTCTAAAAATATCAACAATAGTTTGCATGTAATCTATCGTATCATTCTTATAAAGGTTAGTCGTCGTTTGTGTTGTAGGTGGTAATCTTATTTTTGATGTAGTGTCATTCCAAATACCGAGTCTACAACCGTCCCCACCTTGGAATCCGCTTAAAAATTCTCGTTTAATTCTCAAATTGCCATTTGTAATCCATTTCGGTAGTTTTCTAATTGTGTCAGTTTTCCTGCCAGCAAAACAACCCATCAGCATCATGTAGTGTGCAAATGCACCGTTCTTGCTTACAACGTATGTATTATACGTCGTTTTCTTTCCATTTTTACGATTGATGTGCGTTGTCATACTTCTTCCAATGTGGGGCGAACTGAATCCCAAACTTACAATGTCATTCACGATTGCAAATACATCGTTTTCTTCTCCGACACAAAAACTGCAATCCAAGTAACCACATCCATCGCGAATTCCTATATGTCCGTCAGTTATACATGAACCGAATAATCTCGCGGTAATTTCTAACTTCGACTGTTCGATACACTTATTGATGAGTCCATTTTCTAACAATTCTGTAACATATTTACGGTCAACGTTATTTCGTTTTATTGAAACATCGACTGGAGGTTCTCCTGAAACCATTTTTTGTACATTTTTAATAATAATTTTATCACCGATCGTCAATTGATCTGCGCGCCTCCAAATATTTCCGTTGACATTTGAAATTAATATTTTATGATCATTAGTACATTTTAGTGAATGTCCAGTGTCTGTTGAAATTTCGATAATTTCTTCATGTTGTCTTTTGAAAAAATCGTGTATTTCCGAAATTTCTTCTCTGAGTGTCTCTGGATTTATTGTCAAAACTCTATCAGAGTTTTTCATATCTCTTATTTTTTTCGTCGTTATCCCGTCACTCATAAGAACTTCTGTATCACCAACAACACAACACAAATTCGCGTTTTGCGTTCCATGTAAATGTCTTGGATGTGTCAGTTTGCTACTTGACGCATCATTACTCGGCGAATCAATTCTTCTGAAAAATTCTATTGCCTGTAAATATGTTAGACGTTGTAATACTTGTGCGACACCTTTCTTATCACCCCATGTTCCTGTTCTCAACGCAGCATTAATACCTTGTTCGATTGTGTTTGGACGAATTTGATTAATAATGTTAATTGGTTCTTCATCACTCGTGTTATGTTTCTTAAAATATTTATAACATTCATTTAACATTTTTTTGAAAAATTGTCTGAACAATTTATCTAATAAATTTCCAACAAGATCGACACGTTTATTTAAATAACTATCTCGATCATCAATCGGTACTCTTCCAAGTGCACAATTAAGCAATCTATTTATCATGTATCCAAGGAAATATACTTTCGCATTTCTTCCTCCTGTTATATGTGGCAAGAAATTGTTCTCCAATAGAAATTCTAAATGTAATCTCTTTTGCTCTTGTCTGACTTTCTTATCTGTTTCTGAATATTTTCGAATGACTCTGATCTTATTTGACAAATAATTTATCGCTTCATTTTGCGTTTTAATTTGTTTTCCATCGTCATCAACTGCTAATCTAATCGCTTTAATAACTGCATCGATCATATCATCATCATTTTTATCATATACAAGATAATCCATAATCGATCTATCCGATTCTATTCCTAACGCTCTGAATAGAATAATGATCGGAAATTCTGATAATATTGGTGCTCTCAATGTTATTGATCCATCGTTTTTCAAATAGATCATCATAACTTGCATAAAACCGTTTATTGTTGGTGACAGTGAATTTACTTGTGCTACATGAATTTGCGTACTCGAATCTTTTCTTAAAAATACAAGTGGCTTATTTTCACATATTTTTTCCTGTGATATGACAACTTTTTCTGCACCATTAACAATAAAATAACACCCCGGATCGTAATCACATTCAGTAACATCAAAATTCTTTTTAAGATTGAGAGAACAATATTTCGATTTTATCATTACTGGTAAAATTGCTATCGGAACATTATTGTCTGGTTCGCCTATGACTTTTCTACTGAGCACTTTCTTAGTATAAATATCTCTAATTTCCTGTATTTGTGTTACTTTGGCGAGTAATTTCGCTGAATATGTAAGACTTCTATCTCGCGCATCTGATGGAAACATGAACTTTTCATCCGATCCAAAAGTGGGCGGTTTAAGAACAATATTCTCAAATTCAAATGAATATACTATATTCTGATCCTTCGTTATTTTCTCGGAAAATATATTTCCATTACTTTTAAGAAAACTGGGTATATACTCTTCGATAAATTTATCATATGAACTCTTCATGTGTGAATACATGACAAATTTATTATTAAAGTATAAATCAACTAATTTGAATATTTCATCAAGAGTGAGTTTTTCGTTCTCATCTTTATGACCACTTTTATCAGTTTTCGTATGGGACATTTCAACTGTTTTATGATTAACTGAAATATCGCTCATACTTATATACATATTATATTTCAATTTTTTTATATTATAATAATTTTATTTGTAAGAAATAAAATTATCCAATAAATGTAAAATTACTTTTGTTTGAAAATCTTTCCGAAATTCGACATGAATTCCTTCGCTTCACTTCGTTGGTTGTTTTTATTTCCCTGACCAACTTGTTCAATGATACTCGCACCAAGGTTAAGTAAGTTATCCAATTCTTCATTGATGTGTTTCAATTCTTCTTCATTCGGTTCATTATTATCTTTCAATATATCTTCTATTTTATCACGATTTAATACATTTCGTGACATATGAATTGGTGTAAATTTATTTAGTATTGTCGTAATTAACGATGATATTACGCCATCAATAAAATTACCATATACGACGATGTACTTACATATCGTGACAATATTATACTTGTTACAAATTTGTTTAATATTTACTACGAAATTATTTTTCGAATATCTGGTGATCAAGAATGTTCCTATTTTTGGTAAATATCTATTATACATCATTAACAATGACACCATACATACATATAGCGAGATAGAAAACCCAAATATATAATACGCTGTGTAGACAAGTAATGTGTGTAAATGGTATTTATTATAATTTTGATAGGTTTCAATAATTATGTATAAATAAAATGCAATATTCATTATATCGAATAACATGCTGACTAATATCATTATGTATAATAGGGTAATATATCTTTATATCACTTATACAATTTGCCATTTGATCGGTTCACGATTATGATCGATAAGATTTTGATTAATGATACCAAAATGATCAACATTTTTAAAAGCACCATAAGTTTTCAGTGGATTATTGCATGATAGTCCAGATGGGTGTGACGATATTGTTGTAAAATGTTTATCAAGATCAATAAGGGATATTTTTTCGAGTGCATTACCTCCCCATAAAGCGAATGTGACACCATCGAGTTCGCTCGAAATATGTTTAATAATTTTGTCTGAAATTTCTCTCCAACATTCTGAGTGACTATTCGCTTCAAATTCCTTGACAGTTAATGATGTATTAATCATTAAACATCCTTGTGATGCCCATGTTTCAAGATTACCATGTGTCGGCATATGAGTTATATTTCCGAATTTAAGTTGGTTATCATAAATATGTTCTAACGATGATGGAATGCTCATTCCAATAGGAACTGAAAATGACATACCATTCGCTTGTGGTATTTTTTTATCATTTATGACTTTTGCATTAAAATACGGATCTTGTCCGACGAATACTACATCAACATCGTTCAACGCAATACAATTAAATGCATTATACAAGAGTGATGGATATGGAAAAATATCCGAACCATTTTTAATATCCTCATTTAGTTTTTTATTGATTTTTTTGAATTTCCCATGTTCGCTCATTTGTCCAAATAGATCTTTCCAATGTTTGTAAATGGGAATACAACCTATATCGATAGGATTATCTCCGAAAACATCACTCCAATTGTTGACAACATAATTATCTACGTTTGCCATAATTTATAATATACCCTTTCAATAACACACATTATTTATGCGTTCAAATTTCAATTTTTTCCCACACAAATATAGGCGCGTTAAAAAATGAAAAAAACAATCTCAACGTTGTTAAGAGTGAAAACATGTTATCTTTAATGCGTAAAATTAAGCACATTGATTTATTTGACCTCAATGATAGGGATATTGAATTTTTGTTTGAAAAAAATTCGATTAAAAAACCAAATATGTGTGATACTTCGCATGATAGCGTGAGTGCAAAAGTGAGTAATCAAAAGAAAATAATTGCTCAAACATTATGTCCAACATGTCTCACAATTGATAATGTTGTGTTTGATAATAATAGTGGTATTATAGTTTGTTCGAAATGTGGAAATGTTTTTGATGATGTTATTTTCGATCACGCACCTGAATGGAAAAATTTCGAAGATAGTAATAATACCGCGCGATGTAATACGACCGTCAATTGTTTGTTACCTCAAATGTCGATGAGTACAACCATCGGTGGAAGTTATAACTATAAATTAAAAACATTACACACATGGTGTAATATTCCGTATGACGAACGTAGTTTAAGCAATGTTTTTACAGTTGTCAAAAAAATTTGTGAAAAAAATCATTTACCTAAATGTGTCGAAGATGATGCGAAAATTTTGTACAAAAAGGCTATTGATTTTAAGGGGGATGAACCAAATAAAGTAACTCGCAAAAATTCGGTGATAGTTAGGGGAAAAAATAGGACTGGACTTATTGCTGCGTGTTTGTACTACTCATGCAAACGTTATGGAATGGCGAAAAGTATCAAGGAAATTTCTGGAATTTTTCAAATCAATCCGACTCGTGTTAATAAGGGTTGTAAAAACTTTATTAAATACACAAAAAATTTAGGATTCAATTATACAAATATAAGTTTGCCATCACATTATGTTACTCAATTTTGCGAAAGACTAAATTTGGAAAAATGTTATGTTGATGAAATTACTGCGATGACTGATAGTATACAAAAAATCAACTCGATATCATCACATACACCATTATCTATTGCGGCTGCGTGTGTATATGCATGTGTTATCAAACATTCATTAACGAAAATAACTAAATCGAAAATCTCTGACATTTTTGGAATATCTGACGTAACCATTACGAAAACATACAATCAATTACATTCCCATAATATGATATACGGAAAAGAGAATATTGAAATTATACAACACAATGATATTGTACCAAAGGAACTTTTAGAAAAAATAAATATAGTAAATTCAATTGATGTTATGAAGTATTCTGAAAAGAATGAATTTGACATTGATAAATGTTTGTCGATCAATATATCCGAACATATGGTTGATGTGGCGAAGAAGTGCAAAGATTTTATAAAACAAATGGAAGATATATGATATGCGAAAATTGTCTGATAAAAATCTGACACCTATAAATTGACTACTTAATAATAACATGATTTTTTGTATTTTCACATTTTTGTATATACCAGTAATATACAAATCGATTATTTTCAATTTAATAGATTTGAAATTTTAGGTGTGTTTATTTTTAAAAAAATATAATATAACTTTTTAGTATAATAAGATGACAACTACTAAAACATCAAGTGAAATTGAAGACGTCGAAATGTCTGATATTGATCAAGAAGAGGAATCTAAAGAAGTTCCTGTTGTCAAAAAACCAAGATCGAAAGCGACATCAAAACCTAAAGTTGTTAAAAAGACAACAACTAAGAAGGTGAGAAAGACTGCTGCGATTAAAAAGAAGATTGCTGGAAAAATGAAGAAAACAATTAAACGAAAAATTGTTCGTAAGGGAAAGAAATCAAATAAGAAGAAGCAAGTCAAAAAACCAAAAGTCCCACTGATCAAACTTTCTGAAACCGACAAACCAAGGTTCTTTAAACTACTTAGTGATGATGAATCGTCCTCAAAGGGACGGTTTTCTGGATTCAAACCAAAACAAGCGGCAAACAAGGCACTCACATCGATTATCAAGACGATGGTAGAAAAGGGTGAAACTGCGATTGGTGTTGATATTCATTTCACACTTAAGGAATGCACACGTTGGAACAGAAAGAAGTATAAGAAAGGTGTTAAAGATATGAAAACTGGTGAAACACCGAAAAAGGTTGAGAAGAAATATCATTATACTGGAAAACGAGAACTCCTCAAAAACGAAATTATTGTTGATCATAAACAAGAAGATACTGACGAGAAAATCATGACAACTGGTAAGATTGATAAGGAAGTTGCGGTGAAAGATGGTGTGACAAAATATTATATGAGTGTTAAGAATGATGGTGTCACAAAACAAATCGTTGTCAAAAGAATTGCTATTGTTGACGCAAAAGGAAAATTGACTGGTAAATTTAACTATATGATTGTCAATGAAATCAAGTATAAGTATACAAATAAAGTTCAAAAAGAGAAGCAAGAAGTAAGTGTTGAAAAGCAACCAAAAAAGCCAACTGAAACGAAACCAAAAGTAACAAAGAAAGTGACTAAAAAAGCCACGAAAGTTGAAGAACCAAAAGTCGAAGATGCGAAAGTCGAAGAACCTGAAGTTGAAGAATCGAAAGTTGATGTTGTTGAAAAACCAACTGAACCAACACAAGTTGAAAAGAAAGTAACGAAAGCGAAATCTAAGAAAACAGTTGCTGGTAAACAGTGAATGTGAAAAGTTTAATTAGATAATTTTTTATTATAAATAAAATACAAATTTTATTTATAAAGTTAATCATTTCATTATGTTGAGCCTAATATAAATTGTCGTTTTATTGTTTGCCTTTTGAAACACATCGAATGTGTTCAATGATATCTTTAGGTGGACATGGACACTTCTTCTTGTATGCATAGTTGATACAATCTAAATCTTTATTTTCTAATGCATAGCGAAATGTATCACTATCCCATGGACATCCATTCTCATGCGCATATATTAGACAATCCAAATGTCTATTTTTCACTGCCATCGAACATGTAGTTTCATTCCATAGACATCCATTCTCGTGGGCGCATATCAAACAATCTAAATGCCCATCTCTCGCTGCGATCGAACACACACTATCAATCCCATGACCGCCGTAACATCCATTTTTACATGCATATCTCAGACAATCCAAATGTCCGTTTTTCATTGCCATCAAACATGTTCCACTATTCCATTCGCATCCATTCTCGTGTGCATATCTCAGACAATCCAAATGTCCGTTTTTCGATGCCATCATGCATGTATTTTTATCCCATGGATATCCGTTCTTATGTAAGAATTTCAAACGATCGAAATTTCCGTCTCTCGCTGCGAAACAACATTCTTCAGAAGGTTTGTTTGGATGTTCCATTTTGTTTGTATTTATTTATACTTATCACTGAAAATATAAAACGTTTATATTTTCAATTTTTGTTTTCATTTAAATTTCGTGATATATAGTATTATAAATGACTGATATCTCAGTATATCATTTGAATGAAAATGATGTCGACATGATTATCCCAAATTTGTGGTTAGGAAATAAATATGCTGCGTTGGATAAAAATTTTATTCAAAAAAATAATATTAAATATGTCATAAATGTCACCGATGGAATTCATTGTCCCTTTCACGATATTATATATTATCACATTCCGATAAAAGATAAACGTATGTGTGATCCAAAATCAATGGATGTTATGTATGAATATATCGATACTGCATTAGAGTATATTTTAAAAGGACTTCGCGAAAATGTCGGCGTTCTTGTTCATTGTCGTAAAGGACATCATCGTTCTGCCAATATTGTTTTAATTTTTTTGATGAAATATCT
>Ga0172381_10008290_pt1 | contig 10184 bp, 7 predicted proteins | sample Leawel6488metaG_FD_119754 | JGI IMG/M metagenome (GOLD analysis project Ga0172381, IMG submission 119754) | Leachate microbial communities from a municipal landfill in Southern Ontario, Canada - Leachate well 64-88 metaG | ecosystem: Engineered > Solid waste > Landfill > Unclassified | place... | reverse complement strand
ATCTGCATTTAATTCTCTTGTTATTTGATGAGATATAGGGGCAGATATGGAAACATCAAGTCTATCATTTCTGGAGTCGAAGTTTACTATTGAGTCTAGAGCATCAGTTATTAAACCATAGTCCTCTTCTGCTAACGATGTTAGCATTAGAGTATTGCCCATTATTACTCCACCATCTATATATGCGCTAGCTCCATATACTTTAAATGTAGTAGATAAACATTCATCTACAAAATCTGAGTTGTTGTAGTAGCCGCCGAAAGTGAATTTTAGATAGCGAGCATAGCTTCCCTCTAATACGAATACTAGTGGAATATCCTTTTCAACACCGTTTTTATCTTCATAAGTTTCTCTATATACTCTAGCCCAAGTTGTTGATGTGCCGCGAATATAAGGAGCCTCATTCCAGTCTGGTGTTGCTAATGGTGAAACTTGTATCTTGTATTCTATATAGCCTGTATCTTTTAGACATTGAGTTGGCCAACTGAAATAGTTCTCCTCTGGAACATCTGATACCCAGCTCCTCATTTCTCTAATGCGTAAAGACCCAGATTCGTTAACAGTTATTATCTGAGATCCATCAACTTCTATGCATTCTGTAAATTCATGTGTTGCTACTGGAGTCAAACCTGAGAGAAGATAATCTACTAGGACTCCACCAGTCATTACTTTACTACCATCGATAAGAGTGCTATCCGTTATACCAAAATAACTAAGCAGTCCGGTCTGTGCTTCAATATCTCCTACTATTCCATCCCAAACTTCACTCTTCTCTGTCAACGTATCGCCACCAGAAAAGACTACACTTCCCGAACTGAGAAGAGTTGCAGAACCATCTATCTGATTGATAGAACTTACTATAGCTTCTCTTATCTCGTCACTTGCAGAAAGACCAATAACACCTGGTAGTAAGACGGTAAGACCAGTGAACTCATCACCGTTTAGCGCATCGATTACTTCTTGAGCTGTGTTATAACCTTCCCCTGCCCCAATTTCACCATTATCAATAGCTTCTTGGAGAGTAGATCCACCTGTCAATACAATTGCTCCGCCAGATATTAATGTGCTTCCAGCTGGTAGATTATTAATCTCTTCTATAAGCGTCTGCACAAAATCATATTCAGCCCTAACACTAATCAGTCCAGGTCTGATATATGTATAATTGTCTGGAAGGCTATTGAGCATTTCTATGATGGCTACCGCATCATCTTTTGTATAGCCCTCTCTTCTTACATATAAACCATCGGCACTATCAAGTGGAGTCGCTACTATCTTTTTAAATGAGGCCAATGCCTTTGCAGCAGAAGCTTTATTTTGTGGAGTATCGTCTACATACGCTGACTGTACAATCTCTCTTGCAGAGTATCCAGATTTTTCAGTTTGTTCATTCCATGTTTCTCTAAGAGAATTTCCGGCAGACATAGCCTGCAAGATAACCATGTTAGAGCTCTTTATTAAGTCAGCTCTATCATTTAAAAGCTTAGAGGCAATGGCTGTTTCACCAGTAGTATTAGTGTTTAAAGAAATAAGCTTCTCTTTGTAAAATGTGTCAGACGTTGAAACAACTTCTAACATATCTTTCTTTTTAGCACTAAGAGTACCATTAATCTGTGATAGCTTAGTGTGAGATTCCTTTTGTATGCCAACAGCTCGTTCTATTGGGTCGCTCTTAGCTGATGAGCTAAAGTAGCTTTCTGCTATTCTTCTATAGTTGTTAACGTTAATGGCAAGAGCAATCGTAAGCTCAAGAGCGTTGATAACGTTCTCTATCGGAACCATCAAATTCGGAGATGGAGAATTAGAGTATATAAACTCTTCTAAGTTATCACATTCCTTTAGACAAGACTTATACATGTCTATAGCGTCAAGAGAATAGTCACCACTTATTCCACGGCTAGCCTCAAGAGCTATATCTGCAAGATATTGGTGCTTGGCATCGGCAGAACCGGCAGCTACTTCATAGATTAATAATGGAAGCTCTGTCCCGGAATCCCATACATCGCTGAGAGATTTTTCAAGAAGCTCGTCTCTTCCTACGTTTATTAAAGATTTAGAATTAGCTGATTTTCTAGCATCATATAACGCATCAGTAAAATAATCCTTCAGCACAAGGATACGATTCTTAAGTTCATCATAAGACATGGAATAATCATGTATTCCATCATCTTTTGGTGCCTCAGCGTTTAATGTCTTATAAGGCTTATAGTCTGGAAATTGATATGGATGTAACATTCTTATATACCTGGCCTATTAAAAACATTTGCTGACGCCTTTCTAGAACCAGAAGACATAGGTCTTCTTTGCATCAAAATACTTCTAGAGTTAGTGTGCCTCTCTTCTTTTGTGTCTCCTGGTGCTAAAGAATCATTAGTACTGACAACTCTAGGTGGAATATATTCTCTTGGCATGATTAAGTCGCCATACTTTTCAGTGTGTCCAAGTAGCGCCATCATCCAAGCATCTAGAGCGTGGTCGCCAATTCTCTCTGAGTCCATTGAGCCAAAGACTGGTCTACCCGTGGCAGATACACGCAATTGGACATAACCCTGTATTTGGGCAATAAACTTTTCATCATCAGGGTTTACTCTTACTTTTCTTTTCTCATACAAGTTAACTGCGTTGTCTACCATGAAAGGTTTAAACTCTTCTTTATCAGTTGCCCCAGTAACTGGGTTTGTCTCTAGAACGCTTGAAGAGAAGTTTTTACCCATAACTCTAATATCTCCATATGGCATCTTTTGGACAAGTTCCTCCCATTGTCTTTCGCCATATCCTCTATCACAGTATACGTAAGAGAAGCTAAATATTTTGTCAAGCTCTATCACTCTATCTACGCCAGCGCCAAGAGTATGTTCATGTTGTGCCCTATCAATCTCTTCTCTGTGTATAACTGTAAGAAGTCCATCTACATTCGCAACGACAACTATGTTTACACCAGCGCCATATTTATCCCAATCTACCCCGCATATAATCGGTCCACATTGTCTACGAGAACTCCAGTATGAATACGACTCTGGGGCAACGAACTCTAATATTGAAGGCTTGAACACACCGGTAGTTTGCTGTCCCCACCCTGCACAATTATATAGATTTATTCCATTAATAAGTAAGAAAGAATGATCTTTAGAGTCTACTGTTATGTTGTATACTGGGCCGCTATCCATCGTAGTTTTGCTTAGAATTGGAATAACGACAGATCCATCTTCTATTATTTCTATTGATTCTAAATTAATTTTCCCAGATATTCTTGTTAGTCTATTCTTCTTATCTGGATACAATATCTTCCCAACTTGACTTGCGCTGAGATTAAATTTAGAACAAATATCTTTTATTTGCATTCCGTTCGATCTATCCAACAAAACGCTTGAGGCTCTTGCCCTTACTTCTCTTATCTCATATTCTCTTCTATATGCAAGCACCATAGCGTGAAAGAATGCAATCTCTTTCTTAATAGAATACCTGGGCTTTAATTTAGAAAAAATATTTATAGCATTGTTATTTGTTACTTTTATGCATAACTTTTCTTCTATATTTGCCCTGCTACGGAATTTTTGTCCCATCTTAGTTGTACCAAATGATGGTTTTTTCTCTTTTATTGTATACTTAGAATCTATTCCAACAGAGGACAATATTTTATGCATCCATTCAAATAAATTTCCACACAGTGCTGCATTAGTTTTTTGCTGAGATAGATAAAGATGTTTCCAGTTCCCATCAAAAAATCTTACACTACCCTCAGCCCCCCACAAGGCACCAATAAACTCAAGCGCAACTTCTGTACTAGAGTTTTCAATCCATAGTGGAACATCACTAACTAATTCTGTTTTTTTACCAATCTGTGCACCATGCTCAACTAGAAAGTTTGTTACATCTCTTCTAGCACAAACAATTTGCCAGTTTCCATCGTACCCTTTTATATGTTTTGCAGAAATGTTCGGTCTAAAGCCAAATAATATTTCAAAGTCATTGGCTATAGGCACTAGGTCTTCATAATACTTAGAATAGAATGATGCTTGATAATACTCACCTCTATCAGTAACAGTTCCATCACCATTTATGAATCCAATTATTCTAGCCAAAGCTTTTTCTCTGGACATATCATAAGCACCAAATGATGGTGATGCTATTATATTATCTGCATCATTTATAGATTCTTTTATAATAGTTCCATCTTTAAATGTTTTTACCTTATGGTCAGGTGTACAGGCAATATTCCCAATCCATGTTTTTACATCTATTATTTCAGATTCTTCTCTAGTTTTACCATGATTTATGACAGTTGAAATAGAACAATTACCTTCAATATTTGAATATAACTTGTCTCCAACATTAACATCAGATATCCTTTTTATTGTTCCATCATGTAAACTAATATTTTGATCTGGATGAAAACATATCTCGTGTATGAAGCCTGACTCTGTTAGGAAGTCCCTTTGTTCTTTTTCGTCAGCTGGGCCAAAGTATGGGTTTACGAAACTTGGAAACCAAAATTCTTTTACTGTATCTTTCCTGCTGAATGCGTAGAACATATCTCTACGACCGTTAGGAGTAGAGCTTACTATTAACCGCTTCTCTCCAGAGAACTCATCAGATGTTTTTTGCATCATGGCTGTAATAGCATTAAGATCATCAGGCATCATAAGATCCATCTCGTCAACAATGATCATATGAGCTTCGTTGCCACGAACAGAGTCAGCCTTTCCTCCAGATCTTGCACCAGATGTAAACGCTTTTATCCTAGAGCCATTGTTGAAATGGAGTTCCCATGGCTTACGTATCTTGCTTGCAACTCCAAAAGCAGCTAAAGCAGACTTCAATGGTTTAATTCCAGAATGTAATACCATTTCATCTACCATGTCCCAAAGAAGCTTAATCTGAGCCTCTAATGGTGCTACAATAATAATTCTAACACCAGGATTCACATAAGCAAACCAAATAGCCTCCCAAGTCATGCATGTACTTTTGCCAGCCCGACGACCACAACGATAGCTCTTAACCCTCTCTGGGCTACGCATCATTAGTATCTGGTATACGCGAGGTTGATAATTTAGAAAACTACGGACAAACATAACAGGATCTATGGAAGCTAATGCTAATGTTTTCTCTTCTTCAGTCAATGTATCTTCTAACTCTGATGGAAGAAGTGGGTCATATAAATAGCGCAAGTCGTCTGCTGTGAGATCAAAATCTAATACCTCTTTCATATCCAGGCCCTGCATAGATGGTAGCTTGGTTTTAAAGCACCAAAACACTCGGTCTACCCCATCCTTTAAATCTTGTGGTAAACCATCGTATAATTCTTTAAAACTTTTGCCGATTAAATCTGGTCTATACTCTGATGCCAAATTACATCATTCCCATCATTGCAGCTTCATTACCAAGAACTTGTCTTAGATTCAATTGCTTTTCATATATGTTGGCCATAGCTCTTTGCCTGCCGGTCGCGCCAACGTTAGAAGATATATAGGAGGAACTCATAAATGTGCCTCTATGTAGTTCTGCTGTCGCGGCCTTAAATCTATTTATTGGGGCATTGAGCTGATTGATAAACATCTTTCCAGCAAAACCACCAACCATTGTGCCTATAGTATAAAGATCATATCCAATAGTTCCTATGGCAGCAACTCTCATAGCACTTGGCAAAGCCAGACCAATCCCAACCATTAATGGATTTTTATTAACACCAACTGACCTAACCAAAGCTTTTGATACAGCGTTTCCAAACCTACCTCTAGTTGCTCCAGCTGCGTTCGCTACATCCATCCCAGCAGCATAGCCAACAGCTTTATCCGTCCACCCAAATCTAGCCTTACTTAGGTTAGATCTTACTTCATTGTAGAGACTTCCAGGGTTGCTTGAGTCAAATACATCTCCCCATAACTCGTTTGGAACACTTGCTCCACCCCTATATGATCTAAGCTTATATATAGTCTCTCCAGCTGCCCCCTTGAAACTGGTAGAGTTTATTCCCTTCGCGGCTAAATCTGCCGCCTCAGAATACCTCATAGGACCAATATTCATTGCTCCTGCTACAGAACGCTCCATAGCAGTATACATAGTAAGACCTTTAGCAGCTCCTTGATGACCAGCAAGTGCAGACCATAGATTTAAATATCTTGATGGACCAAAATGTGACAATGATGGAGCAAAAGCGTTCAATCCTGGTGACGCAACAGCAGCCTTATTATAAAGTTTGCTGGCCATGGTTTGGTTCCCAATTTTTCTTGCCATCATTATATCTGATTGCAAGCCGCCAAGGTAACCACCAGTAAGACCTAGCCCATGTGTGCTTTTACCACGGAAACCAACACCAAGAGTAGCAGAAGTTAAAAAGGCACTCTGTCCTAAAATTGCATAATCAAATGCATTCAGTGTGTCATAGTTATTTTCGCTAGAGTACATTATCTACCATGTCTAGTTGTAAATGCAGCAAGCGCCAATGCCCCAGTTGCACCAAGAGGATCTTGAGAATTCAATGTATAGTTATATCTACTTTCTGGATATCCCAATGGATCTCCCAATCTATAGTATGGTTGTTCATATCCTATTTGAGACTGATTTATTAACAACTGTTGTTGTGCAACAGCATATGTATTGGGATCTTGCATCATCGATTTTGTAAAGCCAACCCCAACGCCTAGCGCCCCGGCACCCATGGCAAATGGTAAATAAAATGACTTATTAGTAGCAGTTCTATAAAGTCTTCTAGCTCCCCAGTTGTAAAATCTTGAGCTGGTTGAAAAATGACTTCCAACTCTAGAGCTTGTGCCGCCTAAATCCGTAGCAAAACCAAATAATGATTCAAATAATCTAGATGTTCTCATATTTAGTAATCAAAGTAGTGAGTATAGAATTGGTCTTTCTTATTTCTCTTCATCCAAAAATAAGCTCCACCGATAGCTAATGGTGCAGCAATCTTGGTCTTAACCGGCAATCTTCTTAAACCTTTACCAACATTCGAGAGACCAGCCCCAGCAAGTCTAGCTCTATTCTGCCCAGAAATCTGTCTATTGTAAGTTCCAACACTGTAGACAGATTTTCTCATAGGACCTGAATAAAATCTTCCAGTTTTAGGACTTCTAGCTCTTGGCATATCTCTTGCGGAAGCCCAACTGTTAGCCTGATAACTCCCACCAATAGCCAGTCCAAAGTTTCTCCCAGCCCTTCTAAAATATTTTGAAGAAGCATCTCCTATCCAAGAGCTTCCAAAACCAGTATATGCAGTTGTTCTAAACCTAGATGGTGGCCTGCCCCATCCATCATTATTCATCTCTTCAGATAGATTGGCTGCATTTATCCTTGGTCTATTGGGAAATACTCTTCCTGGTGAAGAATTATTTCGGCCAAAGACAGGGTCTCCATAACTTTCAGCATGGATTACATGAGGAGGCTTTCTACGTGGTGTTCGATTAAAATACATTAGTTATAGTAACCCTACTCTTCTGAGTCACTCCACCCGGTTACATCAAAAACATTCTCTTCTCTTATATTATCTGGAGAAAATTTATCAACTCTACGCTTTAGTTCTGCAACTCTATCTTGTAGAGATTGGTTACCAGTTTCTCCTTTATATTTAACTCTGGACAGAGGAGATGCAACTAATGCGTCAAGAACTCTCAACTTCTGAGAAAGTAACCTTTCTGACCAGGAAACGGCTATATGTAACTCTTTCTTGTAATATACCTCTCCAGATACTGGATCAATAGCATCTATAGCGTCAACAAGAAATTCACCAAAAGACATAAGTTTATTTGCTCTTAGCGCTTGTATTTCAATTGAACAAAGATCTTTTATTAATCCAGCTTCAATCTTTTCAATATCAGGATTTATTTCAAGCTGCCTGCAATAACTAACAAACATATTTTTTACTAAATCAAGCTCTAAAGGGCATCTATCTCCACGCTCTACTAACCCCTCAGCAAATAAAGCACATCCATCAGAATATGGACAAGATTCAAGTCTGCAAAGCATTGGAATGGAAGACAATAAACCTGCAGCTGAATTATTTGATTTTACAACATCCTTTTGCTCACAAGACACATCTACTGAGTCAAGTTCCGCTAGAGTCACAGAGCTTTTAACAAGTTCCTCTGACATTATCTGAACCTACCTATCATTCTTGCCACTTTTCCTATTTTTCTAGATCTGTTTATCGAAGACGATACGTTTGGCAGGGCAGATGCAGCTGCCGCATTTACTTGTTCCATTCTCTGCAATGCATTTTGAGTAGCGTTGATATTTTGCGGAGGATTCATTGGGAATTGAGAAATTTCAATTGGCTTATCAATCTTAGCGCGCAATTTTTCATATGGAATCTCAACATTGCTTACAACAGTATTGTTGTTAGAATATCTTAATCTTTGAAAAGTTATTCCCTCTCCTAGTCCCACAGCTCTAGAGCTTATGTCTTCAAACATAAACTTACTAACGCCTTCACTTTCCGGGCCAGGAAGCACAGCCATATAACCAACATGAGTCATTCCAAGGTCTGGGACAGTGGTATCAGCTGATAAAATCCCTACTAGATTATTCTCCCTATCTCTCACAGTAGATAAAATATGTCTCCACTGCCCACGACCCTCAGGCAGCTCTCCTCTGGAAAATTGTAAAAGTTCATCTTTTATATTCTCAGAAGCAAACACTGCATCTTCAGCAGCAAAATTGGCAACAGCAGAAGGAGTTGGTCTATTTGGTCTTGTAACAAATCCTTCTGGGCTATTAAATCTAGATCCTGGGTCCCTAATCTCTTTTAGCACATCAACATAACTTCCCCAATCCTCAATCTTATGTGTGTATCCTGCAGCAAGCTGTGTGCTGATTGGAACTCCTCTTGGGGGAGCAGATCTTGATTTTAAATAATCCCTAAATTCTTTAGTGGCTGCCATTAAATATACTTATTCCCCATCCATCAACCAAAAGTTATATCTTTTTGCACACCAGGCCAAGAGTTCTTTGATTTCGGCGTCTGAACAGGGATTTCTGTCAGCCTCGGATAGTCTTTTATTCAATAAAGGAATAAACCACTTTGCTTCTTTGTTTGCAAACATCTCAGCCAACCCATGCATTCCCCAAAGTGACTCAAAGTATGTCTTCTTGTTTATATATATAAGCTTTGCATATCCAACATATCGCTGGCATATTCTGAAGAATAAATCAGCTGCGTCCATCCCCATGATTCCATAGCTTTCAAGTAGAATAGAGAATTGAGGGCTGCAAACAGCAGTAACTTCCGGCACATAATCCCTCCACTTCACAATCATTCATCAACCTCAACTATAAGTTCTTTGTCTTTTACTTTACAAACAAAACTTTTAGCTCCTGACTTTATGATCAATCTAGATAAGGGTTTTGTTATATTTGATCTTACGTAGTGAGACAAGTCTCTTGCTCCAAGCTCGTCAGAAATTCCATTGCTGAGTATTGATCTTTTTGCTGAGTTGGTAACCTTTATTTTATATCCATTGGCATTCATATTCTTATATATTTTAGCCAACTCAATCTCTAGAATTCTTTTATATGATTCATCTGATAGATGATTAAAAACAACTATCTCATCTATACGTCCCCTCATCTCTGGTGAAAATAAACTCTCTATGGCTTTTTTATAAGAAGACTTAGATATCTTTTCAATATTTGCCTCTGGAGACATAAAGCCAAATGGAGCATTTGCTTTATTAATATCAGTTAGTGCTTCTTTGCTTCCGGCATTAGATGTCATTATAAATATAGAGTTATATGCTGTTGTTTCATTTTGTTTATTATCTTTTATCTTGCCATAATCAAATAGACCCATAAATATCTTATGCAGAGAAGCGTGTGCTTTCTCTGCTTCATCTATTAATATAATATTACCATCGGGGTTTGCTTTTAAAAAATCTGGTAATGGGCTGCCTTGGTCGCTGCCAACATAACCTGCTGGCGAGCCAATGAGGTTTGAGATCTCATGACGCTGCTGAAATAAAGTACAGTCTATACGTAAGAAATTTGGCGGAGAATCTATATCTTCTGGTGTGGGGTTATTTTTATATAACGCGGCACATAATGTTTTAGCAAGAAGTGTCTTGCCTGTACCAGATGGACCTGTGAGCAGTATAACTGCTCTAGGTCTATTCTTATCTATTAGTCCCGTAGCAGTTCTATACAATACATCTAGTATGATATCTATTGATTCATCTTGCCCAATT
>Ga0172381_10008288_pt1 | contig 10185 bp, 20 predicted proteins | sample Leawel6488metaG_FD_119754 | JGI IMG/M metagenome (GOLD analysis project Ga0172381, IMG submission 119754) | Leachate microbial communities from a municipal landfill in Southern Ontario, Canada - Leachate well 64-88 metaG | ecosystem: Engineered > Solid waste > Landfill > Unclassified | place... | reverse complement strand
TGTGGAACACAGGCTTATGATTATGTAAACATAACAAACTCAACAGTTAACTTTTGTGTTTATACTATACCAGGAACAGGTTACTTAAATATTTCTGCAACAGACTATTTCTATCTTTCAAGTGATTCAATAATAAATGGAACTGAAAAAGGTTATGGATTAGGTATTGGAGAAGGTTTATTACCTTCTTCTGGTGGAGCAGGTGGACTTCATAGCTGTTCATCATGCGATGCAAATGCAGGCTCTGGAGGAACACCTGGAGATATAAATGGAGGAAATGAGACATTAAGATATAACATTTCTATTGGAGATGGTTCTTCTGGAGGAGACGGAGGTTTTGGAGGTGGGTCTATTAGAATATCATCAAAGAAAATAGACATATTTGGAAATATAAGTGTTAATGCAGGTAAGGGCCAATCAGGTTCTGCAGGAGAGGCTGGTTCTTGTTGCGGTTCTGTCGCAAGGGGTGGAGGAGGACATGGTGGAGGAGCAGGCGCTGGTGCAGGAATGATAATAATTGATGGGGCAACAATAAACATTTCAAGATCAGTATTAAATGCAACAGGAGGTATTGGTGGTATTGGAGGAGACGGAGGATGTGGCGGATGTTACTGCGCAGATAATTGTGGTTCAAAAGGAACAAATGGACAAGTTGGATCAGGTGGGATAATAAAGATATTTTATAAAAGCCTTTATAATTCTAGTTCAATAGTAGATGTCTATGGAGGAACTAATGGAATAGTCTTCTATTCAAAAACAACTAATATAATTGTAAGTCAAATATCTCCTATCCAAAATTATACTTCAACTTCATCTAATATTACTTATAACTGCAATGCTTCTATTCCTGGATTTCCTGACACGAATCTTACAAACATATCACTTTGGACAAGTCTTTATGGTTGGAGTATTAATCAGACTAATTTAGTAACTTGGATTTTTAACCAAACTAGCTTTAACCAATTTATATTCAAAAATATAACTTGGGCATGCCAGGCTTGCTCTGATGATGGATTATGCTACTTATCAGAAAATAGAACAATATTTCATACTTACAAACCAGCAATAGTCCTTAATCTTACATCATCAGGACTTAATCTTACAGTTAATATATCAAATACTATTGACCCTAATAATTTGAGCTATTGCTATTTTAACATAACTAGGGGAGCTAGCCTTGAAGTTGCTAATACAGAAATACCTAACTGTACTTTTATAAACACAACTCTTTCAGGAGATGCAACTTATACAATTCATATATGGGCTAACAATAGCCTAAATACAGCTTCTTCACTAGACCAGCAATTTATAATATCAAGCACAGGCGGAATTGTAATAATAAATCCTCCTGCAGTTGTATCTCCTAGTGGAGGAGGTGGAGGCAGTTATGTTGTTAATATAATTGGTACTAAAAATAGAACTGTTCAAGTATGCGAGAAAAATTATCAACCACTTGTTAATTCTTGGAATAAGTTTCTAGCAGAAAAATCTTATGCAAATTTTAAGATATTGTGGTTTTCCTATTGGGATTATACCTTATGCAAATCAGCCGCGGATATAATTGCAATAAATTCAATTTTGGCAATAGTAAAGTATATGCCTTAAAAAAAGAGGTCTTTATTTGAACTAGAATCCAAGAGGATTTTCCTTCTTTCTTAGGAAGTAACCCTTTTTTGACCTTGGTTTTTTGTCATTAGATCCTTTTGGCCTTCCTATTACTGAACCTTTTTCCTTTGCTCTTGCCATTCCAAGTTTAACCTTTTCGGAAAGATTCTTAGAATAAACCCATGACATGTATTGAAATAGAGGCTTTATAACTAGCCATTTAATTTCATCATTAGAATCTATGTTATCCTGGTAACTTCTGAACCTGCACTTATGACTAACAATAAAATCCATCATCCTGCTAGATGTTGAAGGGTGCAGCCTTGAGAATCTAGTTAAGTCAAATACCAAAAATTCTTTATAAACTCCATCCTTTATTAGTTCTATAGTTTTATGTAGTTTTTCAGGAACATGTTTGCTTCCAGAATCATACTCCCATACCTCATCAAATTCTATATTTTCTCTTTTAAAAATTTCTCTCAATACTTTTAATTGTGGCTCAACATCCTGCCTCTTTTCATCTGTGCTGCATCTTGCGTATATTACTCCTCTCATTTTTTTACAATCCTGCTATTGTCTATCATTGAAATAATTTTAATCTTAATTAGATCCAATTCAGAATTTAGTGCCTGCAGCTGACTAATAGTAATGCTTTCAAATTGAAATGTGGAAGCAACATTATTATCAATGCAGATTATGGTTATAATAGGTTTATCCACTTTCTACAACCTCTTTTTCGATTTGGGGATTTGTAACCCCATCTTTTTTATTATTATGGATTATAAGGTCTTTTCCATAATAGGTGGTTATTTCAACAAGCCTTTCTCTCCAATTAGGTAATAAAGAGAATAGCCTTGCCCTGCTGTGTTGTTCTACCCTAACAATTTTACAGGCTAGTAATATATATAGGCAATGTGAAACAATCTCTTGATCTATATTAGCATCAATTGCAATAGAACTAATCATTGCCTGCCTGGCCCTTAGATTATCCAATGACTTGATAACCTTGTTTATATTAATCTTTTCTTTAGGTAATAGATACATCCAACCATTGCCAATCTTTAATCCTACACCCATTAGATATAATCTCCATCTGCTGCAGCATGAACTAATTTAGTATTGCTTCTTGGCTCATTTACATTTATTCCTAGCTCTTTCATTTTCTCAATCTTTGCAAGTTCTATTTCTTTCTTCATCCTGAATGTTTCCTTTACTGCTTCAAACTTTTCTCTCTTTGTTTTCTTTGTTTGTTCCTCTGGATTGAAATCAACAAATGACCTGCTAAGTGTATCATTAAACCAGGTAGGCAAACCATGTGTAAACTTATAGAACTTATTAAAAATTGGAATCTCAACTAAACATTCAGTCTTGTCTCTAGGTCTTAATCTCTCTCTTACTAATCTCTTTTCATCATCTGCTCTTTCATCCTCGTTAGTTAAATTAGACCCTAGTTTGTAAATCTTAATATCAGCAAGTCTCCTTGCTCCTATTTCAATCATCTTCATATGTTGAGTTATCATTATTATAGAAATTCCTTTATGTCTTAGAATTACCAATCTTTTAACAAAGTCTTTATTTTCATCACTCCATGAGTTTCTTGAATTATATTTAATAGCAGATTCATCAACAATGCACAAGCTGTTATTTGGAACTTCATCCATATCTTGTACATGAACAATCCAGTCTGGAAGCCCCTTTGGCTTTTCTCCAGTTTTAACAAAATAAAATTTTTGATGAAGGTTCTTTTCATGCAATTCATTAACTATCCAAAATGATGTCGCTGTCTTTCCCCCTCCTCTACTCCCTTCTATTATTACAATCTTAGATTTTCCATAAGAAAGTGAATCAAGAAGATAGCCTTGCTTTCCTGAGTTTGATATTGCTGCATCTTCAATTATTTTCTTTGTAAAAAATAAATGCTGTTCCATAAAGTTTAATTGATGTTCCTGGCTAGCGGTAGAAAAATTCTGAAATACATATGGTTCTATATGGCAGGTATAGTTTTCATCAAACCATTCCTGCAAGCTGGCAATATCTTCAAATGTCATTTTATGTGTAGCTTAAATTATGAAGTAGAAAGAGTTAATCCTTCCACCTCTTAAATTTATATCCTAAACAAACACCTATTTTCTGCCATAGCTCCTCATTGATAGGAACTCTTTCAGCTTGAATATGTTCATTATTTCCTACTAGCAAAATCATATTAAAATCTGGAAAGTCTTTACTATCTGGATAAATATGAAGTTCATGTATAGTTCCATCTCTCCTTTTTACTTTCCCTATTTCTCCATTCATTCCTTCGTGTATGTATCCCATTTTTAGTAAGTAAAAGAAGAATAAACAGCGTCTATTTACTCTTTTCCTCCATTTGCTCTTTTCTAAATATTACTACCATATTATCCATCTGTCCAGCAGTTTTTAATCCATTAAACTTTAATCTTCCTTTAATAAACCTAATTTCTGCATTTGGATAAATAACTTCATGAAATATTTTTGTAGAAGTTGAAACAGGTAAAAGCATTATACAAGTCTTTCCTTTCTGTGATTCTTCATATGCCTTTCTTATAAATGCTTCTTTTAGCTTTCTTGAATAAGGAGGATTAATATAATTTACTTGATTCCACTCAATAGATAAGCCATCAAATTTAGATTTAAGTGGACATGGATCAAATAATTCTCCAAATTCTTGTTCTAATCCTTCTAGGAACTCTTTAGGAGTAGCCCAATCATCTTTCATAGGTATTCTATTCTTCATTATCCTTCTCCTTTTTTATTAATTTTAAAAAAAATTCACTTCTACAAAACTCTTTAAAAACATCAGGATAAAATAGACTAAAGTTATCTTTTAATTTTCTTAGATTCTTTTTTGTCCATTTATTTAATTCTTTATCAATTTTTAACTTTGCTTCTTTTATTTGTGGAAATCTATCTATTGTTTTTACTCCATAACCACCACTTAGACCTGTAGCTTTCCTATAACAATTAAGACACATTCCCCTTCTAAGTTTTCCTTCTTTTCCACACTCACTACATTTTGGTTTTTCTGTTTGATCTTCCATATTTGTTAGTTATCATTAAAGATGAAGCCATACCTCAAATAGTTTAATTATCTCACTTTCATTAAAAATATCAATATCTATACATCTTGCTTTAAACTTCAAATATTTATTAATAAAGGTGCCAGGGCTTGAATCATTAGTCGAGATACCAAAACTCGGTTTACTTCCTATTGGTTTAGGGCATGATTTAGTTTCCTGACTATCACAACATCCACAATGTTTTATGTGTTCTTCAAATGTTTCTTTTTGTTTTTCCATATTTTCACATCATCTTTACTTGGATTTTACGAGTCCTTTGACTTGCTCTTTTTTTCCTTATGTTTAAAATAAAATATTACTTCATCATCATTTTTTAAAATTAGATAATTATTTATCTCAAGACATTCATAATGATTAATTTTAGCCCAACTTCTTATTTCTTTAAAATTATTCCAATTAGTTTCTTCTGGTTCTGAATTTTTAGTTAATTTATAATAAGTTAAATCTTTTATCATTTTTGTTTGCTCTTTAGTTTGTTTTGACTTCATCTTATTTTTCCTTATCACTTGCACTAGACTTTTGATTAGTTTATTCCTGAGGAGGTTGACTATATCCTCCAGACCTTTGCCTTTCTTTACCTCTAAGTTTATCTGTCATGGCCATAGTGTCTGAAATAAATATTTTACTTCTTGTTAATTTTCCCTTAAGCATGTCATCCTGCTCATTTATTCTATCATTCTGTTTTTTTATTATCTGCTCTAGTTTTCTGTAATTAGGAAATAATGTTCTAACTTCTGCTGGTGCAATTCCCATAAATATTTCATCCTGACACCATCTTCCAAATGGGTCATTTTTTATAAAAGAACATACATTCTCGTCAGTATCATATAAGTCTACTTTAGGACATTGTGCTTTTACTAGTAGTTGATTACCAACAAATTCACAGCACATCTTAGGAGCAACTAATATTTTCTGGCACCAAGGCCAAGGAACAACAAACTTTTCATCTGAACTTCCAGATGTTCCAAGAAAACAAACAACCCAAATTAAACCATCAGTTCCTTCAATCTCTTGTATTCTATTGCAGCTTCCTGAAACATTGTCTGCAATAACATGATTTGTATAATATCTTTCTTTGAAAAGCCATGAGCTAACTGCAAAATATAGCAGTGCCAGAGATATTGCTAAGAATAAAGCATAGTGCATATCAGCAAGATTTGGATAATCTCTGACATATCCCCATTTGTTCCATCCATAAATTACTAAAACAATTAGAAAAATATAAAAGCCGTAATTTAAGAAAACTCCTTTAACTGCACTTTTAATCTGGTCTGGAAGATAAACATAAATTACAAATAAAGCTATTGCTCCACCTATCCATAGTATTAATTCTATATGCAGACTAAACCAATTAACAAATTCTTGGATAACCATTTTATTTTTTCTCACTTATTTCTAAAATAATATTTTTAAATTTACAACAATTATTTTTACATTTGTACAAATTATAATTATCACTATAAATTATAACTTTTTCTAGTAACTCTCCACATTCCTTGCAGTAATTACTTTCCATTATTCTTTTTTCTCCTCTTGCTTTTTGTCTTCCTGATTATTTGCTTCCTCAAATGCCTTCTTGTCAAACTTTTTCTTAAATTGATTTGCAACAAGTGTTTTTTTATTAATTCCAGTCCAGGCTAAAAAGCAAATACAGACACAGACAACTAAAACAATAAAAGCTATTATAGTCCAATTAGGTTGAACTGTTTCGGTTGTGTAATCGTTGCTGTTATAATAAGTTTGATTTTCTTTGCTATAAGCGATCATATCCCTTATTATCATAGTGGTATTCTTCAAATCCTCTTTTGTTACATAAATAGAGTTGTTTGAATCTAATGATGTTTGATTAGTCGAATTTATTTTGTTAATGCAATTAGAATTGTAAACTGCAACAGAAATATTTGTGTCAGAACAATTAACTGCTGGAATTATTGTTATATTTGTTGAATTTATAATAACTAAGCATATGCTGTCATTAGTCCAATTTCCTCCAATAAAACTTTTACACCAGTAACTATCGCATACATCTTCTGTGAAATTAAACATACTGCAAGTCTGTGATTTATTTAAAGGCCATTCTGGAGCAGCATGAATTAGTTTTGGAAGAAACACTCCACCAAGTATTAAAGCAGCAAGAATTAATGCAATAATCCATCCAGCTTTTAAAAAAGCAGAATAATCTTTATTATTCTCCTCTACCATATGACACCTCCTTATAATCTATTTCATCTTCTTTATTATTATTGAAAGCCTCAGATAATAGGCATAAAAATAATTCATCTTTTCCACTTCTATTCATAATTTGCTTCATAGTTGTCAAATTCATTCTTCCGCTTTGTTTATATTTTGAAATCTGTGACTTAATGTAGTGTCTTATTTTCTTTGTATCTTTCTCTGGACCTTCAAAAATTCCCATAATATCCTCTGCAGCCTCTTTTTCAATCTCAATAAAAGAATTAATGCCAAAATAAATACAAAGTCCGGTTAATCTTCCTCTTTTAATATTGTAACTTTCACAAATCCTTTCTATAACATCATCAGCTTCTTTTGATATTTTTGCCCTTACTGGAACAACCTTTGATTCTTCACTTGTTGATTTTTTAATTTTTAGCATGTTGAGTTTCCGCATATTTTTATTTGGTTTATTATCGTAAAGTTATTATAATTTTGAGAAGTAACATTTGAGTAAGCATTAATTTGATAATCATTTTGGTTTATGCTACTTGAATTTGTCTGAATGTTAAAAGTATTATTTGTCTGTGAATTAAAATTAGGATTAATCTCCGGTTTTAAATATCCTGACCAAATAAGGAATAAACCAATAAAAAAAGCCAGAACAACGAGCACTAAAATTGTTTTTATAAAATTCCATTCTGATTTTGTTAATAATTTTCTATCAAGATAACTCTCCCAGTCTTTTTTCTTTTCTCCTTCGGATTTTAATTGTTTAAGACTGTATTTTAGTTTTTCAGCAGGATACTCTCGTGCAGAATTAGAAAAAGCCTCATTATTCTGGACTTTATTTATTTCATCTTTTTCAACTGCAATTCCAGAAGATTCCTGCTGATTATTGATTATTGATGGTTTATAATCTTCCTCTATTATATTTTCTTCTTGATAAGGAGTAGAGCTTTTAGCTCCGCCCATTCTGCAAACAGTAGTTCCACAAGCTCCACACTTGCCTTTATATATTGCAGTTCCTCTTGATGTTGTTCCTTGAACTCCATCAATAATTTCTACTTGCTTCTTGCATTTCATACATCTTCCTTCTACCATTTTATTTTTCCTCCAAATTTAATTAACTCGTGAATAGATAACTCTAATATGTAATTTTTCATCTTGTAGTCTGAAAGTTTTTTAAATTGCTTTTTCATTATTTGTTAAATTCACAGTTTAATTTTGAGCATGAGTATGTTTTATCATAATGTCTGACTATTTTAGACATGCAGTAAGGGCATTTATAATATAAGTGCAATTTCCATAATAGATATTTTATTTTCATCTTTTTTGTTTTGTTTTTTTGGTTTTAATAAAAAATTATAGGCCATTAAGGCCGTATAATTTACTTCTTGCTTAACTTTTGGTAGTCAAGCATAGATTTTTCCAGTTTCTTTAGAACTGGAAGCTCTGTTTCAATTTGCTTTATCTTCTTCTGGACATCTGAAAGCTCCACATTTACAGCAGGAGCTTTTTCCTTAACTTCTTCCTTGTTTTTTTCTTCTGCCATTTTTTCCTCCATTTTATTTTATTGATTATTAAAAGCTCTGAAAAATTAAAGAGCCAAAAAAATAATATTTAACTTTTTGCTAATCAGTTTTTATTTATCAATTTCAACTTTGAATAGCTTTGCAGGATTTTTTCCTTTCTTTCCATCTTTTGAAAGACCTAAATAGGTTATCCTAATTTTTTCTCCAATTTTTACAAGAGCCATCCTCTCGTCAAGTATTGTTGCTCCCCAGACATTTTTAACACCTTCTTGTGTTTCAATGCTGTATAACTTAGACTTGTTAGCCCCTATGTTATCTTGCACTCTTACAAGGACCCCTTCTATAAAGTCCCCTTCTTTGGAATACACCCATGCTGTTGGATTAATTTCTTCGTATGTCATTTTTACCTCCTTTTTATTTTATTGTCTCCTCTTTTTCTCCAGTAAGATATTTCTTAATTTCTTCTCTGAGCTTTTCATTATCAGCTTTCAAATTGTCAATTTGTCTTGTTGCTATTATTTCAAAACCTGCAAGCTCTTCTGCTAAAAGCATGATTGCAGCTTTTCCATCTCCTGCACTTAGTGATTTTTGAATTGTTGAAGTTAACATTTTATTTTTTTAACCTCATATAGCAATTTGTAATTCTTTTTGCATTAAAATCGTTCCAATAACAAAACATAGAATCGAGTTCAGTATTATTTTGATAAACAGAAATTTCTCCGCCCATTAAAGTAAATTCATAGTCTGCATGAGTATTATAATAATAACAACTATCTGCATCAAATGTCTTTAGATAATTTTCATACCAAATCAAGTTGGACTTTCCTTTTTCTTCTGCAACAGCATATCCTATAGAATAGAAAAGAACAGAAATAACTGCAAGTATAATCAAGAACACTGATACTAGATAACCAAAATCATTTTTCTTTTTCTTCATCTCAAGCACCTCATTAAGTTGCAAGCTTCAAGTCCTTGCCTGGTTTGATATTCATGATTTGGATTGTAAGAAATAAAATCTGGACATGACTTGTCAAGGCCAGAACAATTCCTGCAGCCAATTTCAGATTCAGGAACATAAGCCTCACTACAAGCTCTGATATGCTTTTCACAATAGTTTATTATTTGAGTTAGTGTTGTCATTACAATTTTACCTTCTTTTTTATTTTCTTTTTCTTATGTTTTCTTATTAAAATTCCATCATTAACCATAATGGCTTCAAATACACAAGAATTATTTACTGATTTCACTTTTCTTTTTTAAGGATCCTTACGAAACGTACCCCAAGCGCAGAGTACGAATAGTCAGAGTCGTAGACAGCATACAGGTCAACCCCACCAGAGACAGCACAGAACCGAGCAACATATCCTTTCCTCCTATTTAGTTCGAAAGGTTGTTGAATAAAAAAGTCATCAGTTGTTGAACTTCCATCCATTTTAAGTTGTTTGGCATATTTTGAGTTAGCAAGCCAGATACATTGCTCTACTGTCAAAAGTTCTTTCTCTCTATATTTTAGTCCAGATTCATTCCAAGACTTATCTTTATCATGAACTTCAATTTCAACTGAAATACCTAATTCAGAAATATCTAACCATCCTTTTGATTCTTCTTTAATATATATTTTACCTTCAAATTCTATTGTATTTTCACTTATTTTTTTTACTTTCATTTTTCACCTTCCATTTAAAACGTACCCCAAGCGCCGAGTACGAATTGACAGAGTCGTAGTCAGTATCCAGGTCAACCCTACCAGAGCCAGCATAGAACTGAGCAACATC
>Ga0172381_10008286_pt1 | contig 10186 bp, 16 predicted proteins | sample Leawel6488metaG_FD_119754 | JGI IMG/M metagenome (GOLD analysis project Ga0172381, IMG submission 119754) | Leachate microbial communities from a municipal landfill in Southern Ontario, Canada - Leachate well 64-88 metaG | ecosystem: Engineered > Solid waste > Landfill > Unclassified | place... | reverse complement strand
TAATATCAAAATCAGTAGAACCTATTGTAATTTTTTTTATTGAAAAGTTTATTTTTATCATATTAACTTAAATCTAAACTATTAAACCCTCCAGGGCTTTGTTTAAATCCTCCTCCATCAATGTCTGGGTAGTAAGGAGCGACTGGTTCAGAGGCCTTTGCACTATGGTTATATTTTACACCAGATTCCACAAAAGTCATAGACCCAGCATCCGGTATATCTGTGGATTCTGAAGCAAGCAAGTCTCCCCTTGCTCTCATTTCTTCTTTCGACATTATTTGTATTTTCTTATCTGAAGTAATTCGGTATTTCATTTTAGAGAGTTGTTTCCAATCCTTATGAGGTGTGAGAGCCCCCCCTTGTATTACCCACATTCGAAGTTTCCAGAAACACTCAGCTCGAAGATTATAATATTCAAGTGGGTCGACAACCTTCTGCCTATCTGTTTTTTTAGTAGGGGATTCACCTCCCTTAAAAGCATTTACAAGTAATCCCAATTGTCGGACTCTATGGTAAACACCAGCTCCAATAGAAGTAGAGTCAATCCATGTATCTTCAGGATTAATTCTCGTTTCACTTAAGATACCAACAATTCTCTCAGATGTTTTCATTAAATCCTTTTCAAATGTCTCTTCAAGGACAGTCATCACATTATCAGATCTGTCGACGAAAGCATTTTTGTTTGTACCCTCGGCCACATCAACACCAAGTTTTTTTACTCCAATAGATTGTAGTTTTCTACTCTCTGCTTCTTCCACTTGTTCTGGAGTAAGGAGCGCCATCCATCCTCCATCTTCAATCATATCTGAAGGTGGGTAGACACATTCATAAAGTATTCCAAACATCACAGGGTCTAGGATGTTTCGCATTTCATTCACGAACTCAGGAGTCAATCTACCTTCTTTAAGTCCTTGCTCATAATCAATAACGAACTTTTTAAAGCTATCATCGTTTCTAGATCGATATGCATGGTTACGTCCGAATGAGTTTGTAATTTTTAATAGGAAGTTATTTTTATGCCCTCCAAGCATACGCAATGCTTTACCATGAATAGGGTCGGGGATAAGTGCAGCATCGTCTTCAATAAGATTCTGCCCTCCGTGACCAATAAGTATATCACCGGCATCTTGCGATTTCCTGCGTGCATCAGCAGAGAGGGTAATCACTTGTCCGATTCCGTTCTCATCTACCTTAAAGGTTATATTATCTTTAGACCGGCTTCTTCGAATAAAGTCCAAACTCTCTCCTTCATCCACTTGGAATTTTCCAAGTGTATAATCATTTTCAAATATATGCTTAATGAGTTTCCCCATTATAATATTTGCTTTATCTTTTGTAGCTCCGAGTATTATCCATTTCTCCTGGAATGTTGAAGCGCGGAGAAGTATAGCCATAGATACAACATCCGATTTTCCGTACTGAGTATAGCAGTCAAACTGAATACGATTATATTGTTTTTCATAAATAGCACGAAAAAGTTTTATCTGCCCTTCAGTCATTAAAAAAGGTTCTCCATAATCATTTTTGAAGAGCTTCTTAACTATTTCAAATGCTTTTTTATCTTCCTTAGTCATTATTCCTTATAAATTAAAAACATTAAAAGACCAATAAGAGCCGGGAAGAAAACAATACCTAAAGCGATAAAGAAATTCTTCATTAATCTTGCTTATTGGGTTTAGCAACATTTCTAAAGAAGTTTGTAAGCTCAGCCAAGCTTTCCTTATCAGCTCCAATATCAAGAGTTGCCTTAGGTTGTCCATCGATATAGGTCCATATTTTACTTAATGTTTTTTCATCTTTTGCTTCTATAGCATTATGGAATATCGTATCAATTATTTTTTCAACATATGACTTCTTCTCTTTAAATTTTTTAGGGTCTTTTTCAGGATATCTTTCTCTAAGTTTACCTCTAATTAACTCTGTAATAGAAACAGTCCCCTTAGGTCTTCCATTAGGGTTTCCAGATTCCCCTTTTTTAAATCGATGAGGGGGATTTTGTGGGTTGGGATGTTTACTACCTTTAAGCATAAATTATATTCCTTTAATATATTCCTTAATCATACCCATTAGTTCATAAAGTGATTCAATAGTTTGGTCTATACCATCAGCACCATCAGGGTATTCATCAGTTTTTTTAGAGCCGTGTATTTCCACATCAAGACCATCTATTTGTTTTTGGTATCTTACTTGGTCTAAAGCAAGTATTTCTTTTTTATCATAAAGTCCCTCAATATCAGCGACAGGCATAGCTCCTTCTTTATATTCACAAGTACATACTCCTTTATCTTTGTGAACTTTTTCTTTTCCTGTTTCTTGATTATGAACTTCGCAAATTTTATCAGGGTCAGAAAGTTGCTCTCGTATTTTTTCAGTAGTCATATAAAGTTTAGATGATACAGCATCATATTCACTTCGAACTTCCTCTTTAATCATTAAACTTTTTTCTCGCTTAAATTCATTATCCCAAATCATCTTTTGTACCCCATCAAGCTTGTGTTTAAAATACTTCTTTTTTTTGTTTAAAAACATAAATGTAAATTTAATTAATAATATTTGGGCGTTCGCGCCACGATTATATAACCGTATTTTTGTTGTAGATTACTCTCAGGCCAACTCTCCTTAGGGATTTTATATTTTCTTATGTCATAGAATCCCTGTTTTTCTAATAATTTCGGCCAGTTGTAAATATTATAACCCTCCTTTAATTTAATGGCAAATCTATCCCACCAACTATCACTATGAAGTTCAAAAAGGACTATATAATTCCTAGCTAATCTTTTAAATTCTTTTAGATGCTTTTTTATAAGATTAGGAGTGATATATATCATCACCATATCAGAGAGTATTACATCAACACTCTTATCAGAGAGAATAATATTATCTGCACTATTAACCTTAAATAATCCATTAGTAAATTGTGTCTGCGCGAAAGCGATAGCATCCGGATTAATATCAGTTCCCATTACTTGCCTTCCTGGAATAGATTTACAAATATTCACCAAGTTGGCCCCAGCTCCGCATCCAACTTCAAGAAGTGAAAGCCAAGGAATCTGTTTAAGTGTTTCAGATATCAAGTGCCTATGTGGATGATTCGGATTCATATAATGTTTTTTCCAATCAATCTTTCGAAGAGCCCACCAGCTCACCCACTTTTTTGTTGTGTTGAATAATTTAATCATGATCTTAAAAAGTTATAGAACTTATTCCATATCTTCTCTCCTAAGATATATCGAATTTTCTTCTGTGTTTTAAATGGTAGCATTCGAAGTATTCTTTTACGAAAACTAGATTGTATAACAAGGGGAAAACTGTTAAAGATACCAAATGTTTGTAAAATCAAGTCCTTACTTAAATTATTAATAATACTATCCTGCGATGCATAATTATGTATTTCATTACCTTTAAATGGATGATTAAATACTGTGCTGATATTTTCAGAATGAGTTCCAACAAGGAATCCCCTACCCTCCATAATTTTATAATTCAAACAATCTCCGACATATTCATGAGAGGGAAGGGGAGTTCCTATTTTATAAGGACCGACATCTTTTTTAAGAGATGTATAGTTTATATGTTTAAGAGGATCTTGGAATACTTCACGAGTAAATTTGATTGTATAGAATGGTGGATTTGTAGTAGGGTTATATTCCGCTAATTCTTTATTAAGATAGTTACAAATATACCCACTAGTATATCCAAGTGCCTCAATAGATGGCTTATTTTCAAATCTATTCTGAATTCTTTCAAATGCATTTCTTTCATAAATATCATCAGAAGGTTGAATAGTAATAAGAACATAATCACACTCACCTATTGCATTTAAAAGCATAGGCATCGATTGATGAATAGAGTTTATTAATCTCTCTCTAGCTATATCATCAGGATACTTATCATCATAGAAACAAACACCAGAGAAAGTATAAACAACTTGTCCTTCTTCAAAAATACTATTAAGGTATTGCATAAATGCTATAACAATAATATTACTCCTTTCTTCAGGACGCCAAGATATCCAAAGAATATAATTCTGATTAACTTGGTTAAATAGAGAAGGTACAACAAATTGCTTAAAAATCTGTATACGATTCCTAAGCCATCGATTACCACGGAATCCATTATAAAGGCCAAGTCCTGTAAAAGGACAGTAGATGAGGTGTTTAGTTTTCATATTTATATATTATCATATTAATAAAAAAGAGCCCCCACCCTAAGGTAAAAGGGCTCTTAAGAATTTATCTATCTCAGGGAAAAGTTTTTCTTCCCCTCTTGCGAGTTCAGTCACTCGCATTAACAAAGAACGATTCATCCATATCATTTCTCCTTCTCCGGATACAATGATAGGATTTTCTACAAGCACAATAAAAAGAGAATTAACCCTAAGCTTCTTATCCATAATGTAACAAAAGTTACCAAAATGGATAAAATCAGTAGGACAAATATTTAATCCTGTCTCCTCAGAGCATTCGCGAACGACGGCTATTTGAGGATATTCACCTGGTTCTATTCCTCCACCAGGGATACAAAGCGCACCAGGATACTTTTTAGTATTCTGATCTCTCCTCTGAATTAAAACTTCTCCTTTTTCATTTACGACTAAGAAGTTTACTCCTTTTATGTACTGTTTCAAAGAACTATCAATCCATTTCATTTTACACCTCCTTTTTTATTTTACTTATTATTTTTGTTGTGTCTAACCCAGACTCAGGAATTATCCTAGGTAATTTTATAACTTCAACACTATATTGCTTACAAATAAGATCATATTCAGAATTATCTTCATTTGTTACAAGTATATCAGGATTTGTTGACATTATAACTTCTCTAAGATCAAGTGTAGGCGTATCAAAACATACAACTTCACTTACACACTTTAGAGATTCAAGCATTTCTTTTCTTTCTTCTTGAGGAATTATAGGTCTATTATTTCCCTTTTTATTTCTAACCTGTTCATCAGAAGAAAGATTTACTATAAGATAACCAAGATTTCTAGCACGTTTAAGTGCTCTAATATGTCCGACATGGAGAAGATCAAACGCTCCCCCGTGAAGTATTCTTTTCATTCCAAGGATATTTGTTTATTATTGATAATAACCAATCTCGACCTTTATAATTTGGTTCTCGAGCAATCTTTGCCATATCTATATTTGATGGGTATAAAGTATGTGGATATCTTATGATAGATATAGGCCACTGACCCCAGAGTAAACTCTTAGCAATAATTTCAGAAAATCCATCAAACTCTGTTAAGCGTATCGCTCCAGTCATTCCTATAATTTCTCTATTCATCTGCTCTTTAGGAATTAATCCGTGGACTATAATATTTTCAGAATCTTTTATATTAAAATATTTACTATTTCCATATAAATGAAATTCTATCTCAGGGTTTTGTTTTGCAATTTCAAGTATTTTATACCACCCATACTTTTCAAATTCATTTCCACTGACACTACTGTAATATCTAATCTTTTTATTTGTATTAAACACTACTTGGTAATCTTCTACATTTCCTAAGAAAGAAGGAACAATCTGACTATCTATTCCGATTGATTTTAAAGCATCTTGTTCTACTTCATTTTCAACATAATTCTCACAGTTTTTATTTATCCAAGTAGCAAGTGGTTTAGGACTAATTTTTATAGAACCCTTATCATCAAGCCAATACCCATCCAGGAAGTGAAGTATATCACTCCCTGCCCAAAGGATAGCCCTACGGCCACTGTGTCTCCAAAGAGAGTAGAAATCTGGCAGACCATAGAGCCCAAAGAATACGACAGGATTATAAATATGTATTTCAGGATTATATTTTTCTATACCCCAAATATTTTCAGCTGTGTCTTCTAAATTTCCAAGTGATGGAGCCCATCGATACTTCCAACTTAAATCTTCTTTTTCTTGCATAATTCAATAAATTTAGTTAATAATGGATGCGGATTATCTATACTACTCTGATACTCAGGGTGTGCCTGAGTAGTAATAAAGTTAGGCGGTTTATCTACTTCAAAATTAGGTACTAAATCATAATCAACTTCATAATTATTCCAATAGGTTTCCCCATCATGTAGTCCAACCTTCAGACCTTCTTTCCTTTTCTTTACCACAAATGTTCCCTCTCCCCATTCCTCACTTGTAGCATCTTTAATACCAAGTACATTCCGAGCATATTCTATAGCGACGAGCTGGTGGCCAAGGCATATGCCTAGAAGCGGTGTTTTCATTGTCCTAGCGATTTCTATTAGTCGTATCTGGCTTTCAGTGTATTGGGGCTTATGAGAGCCACAAATAACAATCCCATCATATTGTTTCCAATTAGAATCAATTTCAGATAAGGCCTTTTGGACTGTTGTTTGAAAATCGTTTAAAATATCCATCGTAATATTTTTACTATTCTGCTAATAAAATTAAACAACTTTTCGTCAGTAGGGTAATCGTGATGGTCATGTTTAGGATATTTTAGCACTCTTTCTTCAATTCCAAGTTTAGGATATACCGGGCACTCCCCAAGTTTCTCTATAGCTTCTTCACGAGTCATTTGTCCAGAGTTTATCATACTTGAATAATGTGCCTTTCTTTTATCAATAGCGAACTTCTCAAATAAATAGAAGTTTTGGAACCATTTAGTAAAGACACTCTCTTCGTGTTTGTCACCATAGTTTTTCCAACCAAATTCTTTCTCTAGCTTTTCAATTGCTTGATTTCTATTGTAGTAATAATAGTCAAGTAAGTTTACAACCTTAATTCCTTTTATCCATTTATAGTAATTAAACTTAAGTAGTGACATTACTGGAAGTCCAGTAAGTTTCTTATGTCTGAATTTTTTATATATAGCTTTTATATGTTTAAGGTCTCGAGCTGGATAGGACCATGAGTAAGGCATTATAGATTCTGTCGCGACATTTCCTCCGCTTATAATATATTTTATTCCATACTTCTCCGCCATTTGGTAAGCGGTAGCGACTATGAGGTGGTCAGTAGGGATTTCTACGTTTATAACTCCAGCTTCAAGGAATGATGCCTGCAGGTCTCTAAATTTATCAAGATCTATTTTCATTCGATAAAATGGTACTTTAAGTCCCTCCACTAAGTTCATTATATTTTCATCTGCGATAGGGTCATTCCATCCATTATCAATAGAGAAGCAAAGAGGTCGAAGACCGAGTTCTACTATTTTAATGAGAGTATAAGAAGAATCAATTCCCCCAGATAGACCAATAACACAATCATATTCTTTATGGAGATATTTATTATGTTTAATATCAGTAATTAAATTTACTATATCTTTTAAAGAATTAGGTAAGGTTTCTTTTATTGCTTTCTGTGCTTGATGACAAAAATTACAAACACCATTCTCATCGAAAGTTATTTCAGAAGCACTTTTATCCATCACACATTTAAAGCATTGAGTTTGATTTTTCATTTTATTATTTTTTAGGTGATTTCCAATAAAGTTTATTTCCTTCTAAAGTTTCTATTATATTTTCAATCCACCTATAGTTGTGCATTTCAATTTCTGAAACTGATTTAATTGCACCACTTGTAAAAGCACCATAACATTTTATTTTTTTCTTTGCCAATCTAGCACAAATACAAGAAGGGCATAATAATCCACCCTCATTTTTAGTAGGAGAAATTTGTCTCCAAACATCAAGTGGAATAATAAGGTCAGGGAAACCATACTCATCTCCATATTTTCTTTTGCAATCGTAGCATTGTGCTTTTTTCATAAATTATTTTATTATATAAAAGTTATCTTTTTTAATAGCAATCTGTTCTTCTTCTAGTGTCATAAGCTTTTCATCTAGAGTTTCCCCTGGACGTAATCCTATCATTTTTATTTCCCCACTACCAGATTTTTTAAGTACTTCCTTAGCGAGTTCAAGCACATTTACCTGTTTACCCATATCAAGAATATATATTTCCCCTCCTTCTCCATCTTCTGCAGCACTAATTACTAAATTAACAGCTTCAGGTATAGTCATAAAAAATCTTGTCATACGCTCATCTGTTATAGTAATTGGCTTACCTCTATTGATTTGATTCTGCCAGAGGGGAATTACAGATCCGCGCGAGCCAAGAACATTACCAAATCGGACAGCGATAAATCCCTTTCCTTGGTTACGGACCATAATTTCTCCAACTCTTTTAGTTGCCCCCATAATAGAATGACCATTAATTACTTTATCAGTTGAAATAAATACAAACTTTTCTAAGCATTCCCATCGTTTAGATTCTGACATTACATTATAAGTTCCAATAATATTAGTTTGGATAGCTTCAATAGGGTATTCTTCATTAGGAGTTACGTGTTTAAGAGCAGCTGCATGGAATACATATTGAGGTTTAAAATCCTCAAAGACATCAGAAAGAACTTTAGGGTCACGTATATCACCTGTTCTAGAGTGAACCCAATATCCATCTTGTTTAAGTTCTTCACGTAAATCAAATGCCCCAGTTTCATTCTGGTCTAATATAAAAATCTTATTTTGTGGAGCAAGTTGTCGGACAAGTTCACTTCCTATACTACCAGCTCCTCCTGTTATTAATATGCGTTTGTTTTTAATCATATATTTCTTAGATGGCTATTTACCATCGGTTAGTTCTGATAAAATTTCTTCTTGTTTTTCTTTGTCTATCGGTTGTAAGTAACTAACCCAGTATATAAAATTTTCAAAGGTTGGCTTATATGGTTCAGAGAAATCATAACCTTCTTTTTCTATCCTTTCATCTCTTTTTTTATTTTCTATCTCAATAAATTGGATATAACTATTTATTATTGTTTTTAATTCTTCCATATTATTATTTGATTAAAGTTTTTAATTTTGATGAAATGGTGTCTAGGGCTTGGTTAAAACCTTCTTGTTCTGCATAAGCTGGGTCTTGAATACCAAAATCATATTGGTCTCTTTTTTCACTCTCCACCATCTCCACAATCATCTTTATAAGTGAGATTTGGCGAGAGGAGATGAAGTTCTTACATCTTTTTACTTCTTTCCCACCATCATCATCTTTCCCAAGTAAATCACCATCAGAGCAATGAACTACAAATTTTCTATCAAATTCCTTCTCACCTTCCTCTATAAAGTTTTTAAGATTATTATCTTTCTTGCAAAAATCTTCACAGTCTATTCCTAAATGACATTGACAGTAATCACAAACATTCCAATCGTTAAATTTGTGTTTTCCAATACAAGTTGGACATTTATCATTTCCATAACAGCATTTGTTTTTTAAGTTTTTAATTTGATTTGTCATAGTTAGATTTTATTATGTTAATAATGTCGTCTATTAACGAAACACCTTCAAAAGTCACAGCAAGTTTATTTTCTTTATAAATTTTTATCTCTTTTATTATCTCTTCATCGTGGTGTTTTATAGTGGAGGAGATGAAATCTAAAACTTTTGTCTTTGCTCGTTCACTAGGAAAATCAATAAAAATATCTTCAATTAGTTTAATTATACCTTCTCTCCATTCTGCTTTCTCTTTGGGGTGTTTTAAACAATCGTGTTTTTCATCTAAATCACCATTCTCGCAACACTCTTCTTGCTGTGGTTCAAATGGTTGTAGACAAGATTCACAAGAATCAATTGTTACACCTAATACTTTATATGGAACTTTCTCTGCTCCACAGCACTTTGACTTCTCTTCTTGTTTTAGTGGGTTTGTCATAATTGTTTTACTTATGGGTTAGATTGATAATTATTTTGACAAGACCATTGTTTTTCTAAAAATGATATTGGTAATATCACGAGCAACCAAGCCACCAAAGCAATAAAAAGTGTTTTAATTACTGATAATATTATATTTTCTTTTACCTCTGCATTTTCCATAAAATTATAAGTGCCTATTAGGGCTTAGGTTGTAATAAATCTGGGTTTTCGTAAATATTGCCGATTATTTCGTGATTACTTTTATTTGAGAGTTGTCCTTGCCACCCTTCTTTATCTATAACTCCATAACCATTTAACTCTGGTCTATTTACTACTTCTACAATCATTCCTTCTTCTGGTTGTAATTTTAATATATCCCCCTCATAAATCTCTTTTCCATTTTTATCTTTAAGTCCTGTGTATTGCATTATTTCATAATGATGAAATCTTTCTTCTTCAAAATGTCCATCACCTTTATATACTACAATCCCATCTCCAAATGGTAAAAAATCTCTATAAATCATTCTTTTAGGAAACACAT
>Ga0172381_10008285_pt1 | contig 10186 bp, 10 predicted proteins | sample Leawel6488metaG_FD_119754 | JGI IMG/M metagenome (GOLD analysis project Ga0172381, IMG submission 119754) | Leachate microbial communities from a municipal landfill in Southern Ontario, Canada - Leachate well 64-88 metaG | ecosystem: Engineered > Solid waste > Landfill > Unclassified | place... | reverse complement strand
GAAGTTTGTTTTTAATATAACGAAATCTCTCTGCATTGCCGTCTTTATTTTGATAGGGACGGCAATGCTCTTGGTTTCATGTATGGATTATGGTCCTGCAGAGGAGGAAAATTTCTCTTTATCAGGGAAAGGATTTTTTATCATTAACGAGGGCAATTTTATGTATGGAAATGCTTCACTGTCATATTATAATCCAGATCATAAGAGTGTGGAAAATCAGGTTTTCTATCGTTCAAACGGGATACAATTAGGTGATGTGGCTCAGTCCGGAGTTATATATGGAGAGAACCTATATCTTGTCGTTAATAATTCAGGGGTTATATTTGTCTGTGATAAAAATACTTTAAAGATGAAAGGACTAATAAAGGGTTTAACGTCACCACGTTATATTCATTTCTTTTCTGATAGTAAAGCATATGTTACAGATCTTTATGCTGATGCCATTTCTATTGTAAATCCGCTGAATTTTGAAGTTACCGGGAGTATAAAAACTGGCTGTTCTACAGAGCAGATGGTTCAATATGGTAACTTGCTCTTTGTAAACAGCTGGTCAAACAATAATAAAATATTAGTTATTGATATTGCTACTGATTCTATTATTGACGAGATAGAAGTAGGCATTCAGCCTGTTTCAATGGTCATAGATTGTAATAATAAATTGTGGGTTACTATAGGTGGTGGATATGAAGGAAGTTCATACGGATATGGGAATCCTGCCCTTTATAAAATAGATGTACTGAGCCGCAAAGTTGAGAAAATTTATCAATTTGAAATAGGTGATTGTCCTTCCAGAATTGTTCTTAATAGAGATAAAGACACATTATATTTATTGAAAGAATCTGTTTGGAAAATGAACGTGAGTGCTGAGTGTTTTCCATCCGATCCTTTTATTGAGAATAAAGGGACGATATTTTATGGGTTGGCAATAGATCCGTTATCTTCTGAAATATATGTTGCGGATGCGATAGATTATGTACAGTCCGGGGTTGTTTACAGATTTTCTTCACAAGGAAAAGTAAAAGATACGATAAGAGTTGGAATAATTCCAAGTGAAATTATATTGAAAGAGAATTAAAATGAACAAAGTAATAGTATGAAAATGAGATTGAAAGGAATATTTCTTGTTTTTTCTGTCATCAATGTTTTTTTGGTGGCTTCCTGCACGTTGGACCCTTTGGAATCTGGACCTAAAGATCCAAATTACAGAGAGGCTAATTCATCCAGCAAAGCAGGGTTTGATAAAGTATATGATTTTTTGCCGGCTCCCGGTCAGTTTATAAATGAAAATTATAGTGCAACAACACAGGCAGAGGCAATTCAAGCAGCACAATCTATATTGGATAATAATGGAATTCTCTCTCTCGGAGCATTTGGTGGCTATGTTGTTGTAGGGTTTGACCATAGTGTTGACAATAATAAAGGGGCATATGATTTTTCAATAAAGTGTAATTCGTTTACTAATAATTCCGAACCCGGTATTGTCTGGGTCATGCAGGATGAAAACGGTAACGGGATTCCTGATGATACTTGGTATGAATTAAAGGGGAGTGAGTATGGAAATAGTTCTGTTTATTACGATTACGAAGTAACATATTCTCGTCCTGAAGATTCCGGGATGGATGTGAAATGGGAAGATAATTATGGGAATAGTGGAACAATAGACTATCAGGCATCATATCATAAACAAGGTTTTTATTATCCGTTATGGATAAATAATGCAAGTTATACATTGAAAGGAACACGTTTGCCTGGAAGAACTGAAGATGTCTCCGGAAACGGAACAAAATGGCAAAACCACGATTTTGATTGGGGTTATGCTGATAATTATGGGAGCGATCTTTTGGAACAGGAAAACAGATTCGATATAGAAAATGCAATAAAACCAGGTGGAATAATAGTATCTCTTTCTCATATAGATTTTATAAAGGTGCAGACTGCAATATGTGAAAAAGCCGGATGGACCGGAGAGTTGTCAACTGAGGTACGCGGTTTTACAGATTTGTAGTTAAACAGGAGTTAAAATGCAAAATGATAACGATAAACTAATATGGAGGGTCTTTATAAAAAGAATGCTAATTCTATCCATATTAGTGGCTAATATCGAAATACCTTTATTTGCTCAGGCTCCTGATATTCCTGAATACAACCCGGTTGAAATACAGGATAAATTATCGGCTTCAAAAGTGGTAGCAAATAGGCTGCTTTCTGAAATGGGGGTTACAAGGAGTGAAATAGATACACTTTTTTTGCGTGAAAGTATAACAAACAGTATGGCAGAGATACTTTCTCAAAAAACATCCATATTCATTAAGTCCTATGGTAGAGGATCGATTGCAACAGCATCTTTTAGAGGTACATCTCCATCACATACACAAGTCACTTGGAATGGTATGAAACTTAATTCTCCAATGCTTGGACAGGTTGATTTTTCTCTAATTCCATCTTATTTTATTGATAGGGCCACGGTTTACCATGGTGCCGGCTCAATGACTGTTTCCGGTGGAGGACTTGGAGGGGCTGTTGTTTTAAAAACCGGAAAGACTCAGGATAAGGATGGTTTAAGTGCTCAATTTATTCAAGGATTTGGAAGTTACAGAACATTCAATGATTTTCTAAAAGTATCTTATTCTAATGGGATATTTAAAAGTGTGACCAGACTTTATTTTGTTGATTCTGAAAATGATTTTAATTATAATAATTATAATAAAAAGAATATTGACGGAACATATCCTGTAGAGAAGAACAAGAATGGATCTTATACTGATAAACATTTTTTGCAGGAATTTTATTATAATACCAAATCGGGGAATAAATTATCCTTATCTGTCTGGGGATATGATTCACACAGAGGGGTTCCAATGTTGAATGTCAATTATAGAGATGAAGACGAATCCAAAAACATACAGGATGAAAGCACGATAAGAGTTGTGACAAGGTGGACAAAAACGGTTGATAAGGGATTTGGACAAATGAATTTATCGGCAAATGTTGGATTTACCGGGAGTGACATGCATTATAAATATTATGGAGAGAATGGTACAAATACTCTTGTTGAAATGATCAACACTCAAAGTGTTGTAAATAGTGGATATGGACAATTTGGTGCAGAATTATTCATTTCAGATAAATGGAGTTTTACGGCAAATGTTACAGGATATTATCACTCTGTAGCAAGTCGTTCAATATATGAAAATACTGAATATGCAAAAGCACGTCCGGAGATTTCGGCCTTTTTAAGTGCAAAATACAGACCATGGGACAGATTTGGAATTACTTTGAATATGAGAGAAGAGATGTATGGAAATGATTTCTCTCCGTATATGCCGGCAGCTTACTTTGATTTTATTATTTTTCCCAAATATGATATAGTATTAAAGGCTTCCGTTGCCCGTAATTATCGTTATCCTACTCTGAATGACCTCTATTTTTTACCCGGTGGAAATCCTGATCTGCTTCCTGAGAGTGGAGTTACTTATGATACTGGACTTGAGTTTGATTTCTCTCGTTTATTTGCAGGTTATGACTCAGGTAGTAAAATCAAATTTTCCGGTGAGATTTCTGCTTATAATTCTAATGTTGAAAACTGGATTCTTTGGCTACCAACTTTCAGGGGGTATTGGGAACCTCATAATGTAAAAAAAGTGCATAGCTATGGAATAGAGACGAAAGGGACGTTTTCTATTCCTGTCGGAAAAGTGAATATAACCCTTGATGGAAATTGGACATGGACTCGTTCAATAAATCTTGGTAATGCTGTGAACTGGGCTGATGAGTCTATATCAAAACAATTAGTATATGTTCCAGAATATTCTTCGGGAGTGACAGGTCGTCTTACATGGAGAGATTGGAGTTTTATTTACTTATGGAATTATTTTAGTGAAAGATATACTACTTCAAGTAATGAAAAAGCTTCAAAACTCTATACTCTGGAAGCTTATTATATGAGTGATATAACTCTTGAGCGAGTTTTACGGCTTACTCATGGAACATTGAGTGTAAAAGGAATTATTTATAATCTGTTTAATGAAGAATACGTATCGGTACTCTCACGTCCGATGCCGAGAATGAATTTTGGAATATTTGTCTCGTATGGGTTTTAATTTTATGGGAAGTAAGTTATAGAAACAACTTTAATGCTTTTGCAATACCATCATTGTCAACAGTATCTGTAATATAGTCTGCAACCTCCTTGACGTTGTCCTTAGCATTTCCCATGGCAACACCTACTGCTGCATGACTAATCATTGATATGTCATTTCCTCCATCTCCGAAAGCCATGGATTCAGACAATGGAATATTGTAATATTCGAGTACCCTGTCAATTCCTGTTCCTTTATCCAGACCGGATTGGTTAATATCTACAAAGTAGGGGTTCCATCGGGTAGCTATGCAATCCGAGAAGACTTCTTCCATCAGTTTTTTTTCCAGCTTTTCATCGACGAATGCACAATATTGTAGGACATCTCTCTGCACCATTTTTTTAAGGGGCATAATATCCGCAAAAGTTATATCGGTTAATTTGGAGAGTAATTTAACTGTCTGGTCAATGTAATTGAGGATGACTCTTTCTTCTGACATGAAAAGGCATGGAAAAGATTCCCTTTTCTCTATAAAGTTAGCCATAGCTACATTTATTTCACGTGGAAAAGCTTTTCGAAAAATGATTTTTTTATCTGAAGTACAACAATATGCACCGTTTTGGGTTATATACCCGTCAAAAGGAATATTAGCCAATTCATCGACTTGCAGGATAGAACGTCCGGTAGAGATAAAGATTTTGATTCCGTTTTTTTTGGCCTTCAAAAGTGCATCAATTGCAGTTTGAGGAATTTTATGGGTTTTGAAACTAACAAGAGTTCCATCAATGTCAAAAAAGAGTGCTTTCATATTTCTGGTCGCAAAGATAAATATAAATAATAAATAAATTTGGTTTATAAAATAAAGTGGTTTATGTTTGTGCAAAATTAATTTATAAAGAAAAATGGAAGATAAAAATTTAAGCGAGAAAGAAAGCTTGGAGCTTATTACTCGAATGATTAAAAACACACAATCAAAATTTGAAATAAATGCAGGTGTGCCGTTTCTGATTTTTGGTTACTTGAGTGTTATTGCAGCTGTATCTGTGTGGTTCGCTGTTACCAGAACCGGAAATCCTCAATGGAATTTTCTTTGGTTTATCATTCTTATAATCGGATATCCGGTTATGATGATTACTAACCGCAAAAAAGTGAAAGGGGTTAAGAGTTTTGTGGATGGGGTAATAACAAAATTATGGATTGTATTTGGTGTTGCTGCATTTTTAGTTTCATTAGATGCAATGTTTTTTTATAATATTGAGAATATTCTTTTCATAATTGTATTGTTAATGGGAATGGGAACAGCACTTACAGGTATGATTATTCGATTTTTACCATCAATTATTGCAGGCTTTGCATCAATAGCAATATCCTTTTTGTTACTGCAAATAGAGGATTATGACCAATGTCTTGTTTTTGCAGCATTGTTTGTTTTAATGATGGTTATTCCGGGACATATTTTAAATTGTAAAGGGAAAAAAAATGTTGAAAGAGCTTAATCCATTACTTCATTCGGAATTGCGGTTAGCAATCATGAGTATCCTTTTAGGGGTTGAAAGTGCTGACTTTGTATATTTACAAGAAGAGACTCAGGCAACTTCAGGAAATCTCAGCGTTCAGATAGATAAGCTTTCGACTGCCGGATATATCACAGTGGAAAAAGGTTATAAAGGGAAGATACCTAAAACCACCTGTAAGATTACAAATAAAGGGAAAAAAGCTTTTGCAGAGTATGTATCTGCTTTGAAATCTTATATAAAACTTTAGATTTTAAGAAAAGATATGGTCAACAGAGAGATAGAGTTATTATAAACTTTTTACCAAAGTGATTAGATCATTGGAAAAATTTTCCCATGTTAACAACTCTTTTTGCTTTTGAATATTATTAATGAAAAATTTACGATCTATTGTGTAAAATTTGATGATTGTCTCTGCTATGGATTGTGATGTGATCTCAGGAACCATTAAACCGGTACCTGGTTCTTCTATTGCCTCAGATAGACCCCCTGTTCTTGTGGCAATAAGTGGAATATCAAGATGGTATGCAATAGCAGTGATTCCGCTTTGAGTTGCAGATTTGTAAGGGAGAATACAAACATCTGATGCTGAAAAGAAAATGGGAACCTCTTCATCATCTATGTAGCGGTTAAATATTTTAACCCGTTCAGGTTTTGTTATGCTGTTTATCTGCTGGTCGTATTTTTCAAAACTTCCATAACTTTCACCGGCAATAAGAAGTTGGTAGTCATTATCCAGATAGTTCATAGCGTCAATCAGCAAATCAAGGCCTTTATAATCCCTGATAAGGCCAAAAAACAACAATGTTTTTTTAGAACTGTCAATTTCGAGTTTTGTCTTTGCCAGAATTGGGTCAACTTTTTCCCCAAAATGATTATACAATGGGTGAGGACTCAAAATGTGTCTAACATCAGTTCTTAGTGAAAGCATATCTTTTTCGACCGATTTGCTCATGGAAATGCAACCGTCAGTATGCTTAAGAAACCATTTTGCAAAGGGTTTATCAAAAAATTTGGATTCGTGTGGAATGACATTGTCGAGGATTGCAATAACTTTAAATCCCCTTCTCCTAAGTAATTTTGCAACCATACCTAATGAAGGAGCAAGATATGACATCCAATATCGGGTGATAACGATGTCAGGTTTCTCTTTTGCAATACGTTTTGCCGTTTTGAAATAGGAGAAGGGATTTATTGAATCAAGAATAGGAATACTATCAATTGGGATAGCTTTATCTTCAGGTGTGACATATTGTGTTTTACCGGGAAAAAGAAAATGGGGGTATTGCCTTGTAAAGGTAAAAGAAACCACTTCATGCTTCTTTTTCAACTCCTCATACAAGTTTGCATTAAATTGGGCAATGCCACCTCTAAATGGGTAAAATGTGGAAATAAAAGCTATTTTCATCAATAATATTAATTGTTCCTACTTAACAATAGGTTCAAGCGTATATGTGTGAACCGGGTTGTATTCCATAGTCCATAAGAAAGGAACCCATACAAATAAACCTCCTATTATGGCTCCTACATTTACTTTTTCACTTCTTTGCATATAAGTGACGAAGTCGTAATAACCTTCTTTTCTCAACTCAAGCTTTGTTGTACTGAACATAATCTTGGTATCGGAATATTGGTAAGGTGTTTTCCCCACAAAAGAATCGTCAATGTATAATGAAGCATTATTGGGAAATGAATTGATAGTAGTAGTACTTGCACAGCTACATAAAAGAATTGTTAAGGCTAAAAAAGCCGCGATGAATTTTAATAATTTGTTCATAATTGAATAAAAATTTAATACAGCAAAGGTAGCAAATTGTATTACAACAAAGGAAAAAAACAGTTGTAAAAAATATTATCCGAGCATCCGGCCAAATAAAAAAAAGATTAATGCAGCTAATGCTGCACTTACAGGAATAGTCAAAATCCAGGCGATAAGAAGTTTTTTTGTTACGCCCCAACGTACTGCCGATAATCTTTTTGTAGCGCCGACCCCAATAATTGATCCTGTTATGGTGTGTGTGGTACTTACCGGGATTTTCAATATTTCTGTAAGATATAGAGTGAGAGCACCTGCAGTTTCAGCTACGACTCCTTCAAGAGGAGTGACTTTTGTGATACGTGTTCCCATCGTTTTAATGATTCTCCATCCACCGGTCATAGTACCTAACGATATTGCCGTAAAACATGAAAATGCGACCCAATCGGGCATGTCGCTTATAGATTGAATACCCATACCTATGCCAAGAGGATGTGAGGCAATCAGGGCGGCTGCAATTATCCCCATTACTTTTTGAGAATCATTCAGGCCGTGGCCTATACTGAATAAGCCTGAGGAAACGAGTTGCAGATGACGGAACCATCGATTAGCCTTTTGTGGATTGGCTCTTTTACAGATATGGAATACAGCAATAGTAAGTACGGAGGAAATAGCCATACCAATTAAAGGCGCAAGGAAGATAAAAGCAGCAATCTTTAAAATTATGTCACTTTGTATTGATCCAAATCCGCTACACATTATTGATGCACCGGCAAAACCTCCGATTAGAGTGTGGGAAGACGAGGAGGGAATACCCAGCCACCATGTGGCAAGGTTCCATAGAATAGCGGCAACTATTCCGGAAAAAATTACCGGCAAATTAATAAACTCTTCAAATACTGTTTTTGAAACAGTATTTGCAATTCCGAATTCACCTATAATATATTTTGCGATAAAGAATGCCACAAAATTAAAAAAAGCAGCCCAAATAACAGCTTGAAAAGGAGTAAGAACTTTGGTTGATACTATAGTGGCAATTGAGTTGGCGGCGTCGTGAAAACCATTAATGAAATCAAAGAGTAGACAAAGTACTATTATTGTGATTAATAATGTCATTCTTTGTTTTTTATGCGTATTTGACAATAATAGTTCTGATAACTTTTCCAACATGTTCTGCAGTATCGGTAACTCTCTCGAATTCAAGCATTATTTCTTTGAGTTTAACTATTTCAATACTGTCTTTTTCATTTTCAAATAATGATATAATGAAATGTTCATAAATGTCATCACCTTTATTCTCAATATCATGCAGTTCGGAACAACATAATTGAATTTTTTTTGAATTTTTTTTAAGAATGTCCAATTCTGCAATGGCCTTGCCTATACAAATTGCACTTTCATGGATTAGATTTGCCAATTCTATTGCACTTTCAGGCAAGTGTTTTGGCCTATATAAAATAATTCTTTTACCTCCACTGTTAATATTATCAATTGCATCTTCAATTTTTTCGGCAAGCAACTGAATGTCTTCGCGGTCAAAAGGGGTAATAAAAGTAGAATTAAGTTCATCAAAGATTTTATTATAAATAACATCTCCTTTTTTCTCTTGTTCTTTGATTTGTCTATAAACCTCAACTTCCTTATCATAGGTTTTTGCTTTTAAACAATCGATTAACAATTCTGAAGCCACTAAAAAAACATCAGCCAATTCTTTTAAAAGGGGAAAAAATTTAGTCTCAGATGGCATGAATTTGCTAAAAAAGGAGTTATTCATCTTCTATTTTAAAATAATATTGCCGTAAATTTATACAATCTTATTGATAACTTCTTGTTCTTCTAATGAAAATGAACAATTATCTAAGGATTTAAGATTATCATCAATTTGTAAAACGGAACTTGCTCCAATAATTACGGATGTTATTTTGTTGTCCTTCAATATCCAGGCTAAAGCCATTTGAGCGAGTGTTTGACCTCTTTTTTTAGCTAATTCGTTCAATTTCCTACTCTTTTCCAGAACATTGTCAGTCAATTGCTCTTTTTTGAGAAACCCACCGCGAGCCACTCTTGATCCTTCCGGAATACCATTGAGATATCTGTCTGTCAGAAGCCCTTGTGCCAAAGGGGAAAAAGCGATAAATCCTGTTCCATTTTCATTTGCCTGCTTTATTATTCCCTCCTTTTCTGTTTCGCGACTGTACATATTATATCTGCCTTGATAAGAAAGGCAGTGCATATCTCTTTCTTCAAGGTAATTATATGCAAACTCGGCTGCTTCTTTCGGATACTTAGAAATTCCCACATAAAGAGCCTTTCCCTGACAGACAATATCTACCAATGCTTGAAGTGTCTCTTCCAAAGGGGTGTTAGGGTCGTATCGGTGAGAATAAAAAACATCAACGTAGTCAAGATTCATGCTTTTAAGACTGTTGTCAAGACTGCTCATTAAATATTTTCTGGAACCCCACTCCCCATAAGGTCCAGGCCACATCTCATGTCCGGCCTTTGTTGAGATAAAAAGTTCATTTCTATGTGACATGAACGATTTTTTCATTATGTCCCCAAAAGTTTTTTCGGCAGTACCGTATGGGATACCGTAGTTGTTTGCAAGATCAAAGTATGTGATTCCTTTATCAAATGCATGTTCAACCATTGCAAGGCAATTGTCAAAAGAATCTTCTACTGAGAAGTTATGCCAAAAGCCGAGAGAAATCTCCGGCAACATGATACCGCTTTTTCCACATCGGCGGTATTTCATCCCGCACGAATATCTGTTTTCTGCGGGCGTGTATGATAAATTTTCCATAGTACAAATATAAAAAACTAAATGACTTTACCTT